>Ga0265592_1000163_pt1 | contig 39140 bp, 38 predicted proteins | sample saktaG_7_FD_190141 | JGI IMG/M metagenome (GOLD analysis project Ga0265592, IMG submission 190141) | Saline water microbial communities from Sakinaw Lake, British Columbia, Canada - sak_2010_1_5_120m | ecosystem: Environmental > Aquatic > Non-marine Saline and Alkaline > Saline ... | reverse complement strand
TCCAGATACTAAAAGGCACTGAACTAACCGAGTAAGCCAGGGCTAATCCTCGATAGGAATTAATAAGTTGAAACTTTACTGCCAGAATATAGATGGGTACAACTAACATAGCCGCCGGAATCATCTGGGTAGTAAGCAAGAAAAATAAACCGGGTTTTCGACCGGGAAAATTCCAACGAGAAAAGGCATAAGCTGAAGTAGAAGCTAAAATAAGACCGATGAATGCTGTAGTTATAGTTATAGCCAGGCTATTCCAAAGCCATAATAAAAAGGGTTTTTCAAAAATAATTCTGTAATAACTATAAAATGAGGCATCCTTCGGAATAATAGCCAGAGAGGTAGAAAGTAAACGGTCACCGGGACGAAGTGATACACTGATAATACGCAATATAGGATAGACCGCAATAATACTTGCAATTATTAAAGTTAGGTGAATAATTATCCTTTTAAATGGGCTATCACCCCGACTGGGAGATTTGAAAAATCGAGAAATATTACTTTGCTTATTTTTATTTTTCATATTTATTCATATGCTCCTTTCAATCCATGGGTCATTCGAATATAAACTGAAGCTATGATAAAAAGAACAATAAAAATTACCATAGCAAAGGCTGCAGAAAAACCGTAACGATGGTATTCAAAAGCTGCTCTAAATAAAGCGGTAACTAAAATATCGGTAGTTTCCAGTTCATTAGCATTAATCATATATGGAACATTAAAATTATTAAAAGTCCAGATGATGCCTAAAACAATTGCCGGGGTAAGTACAGGTTTTAGCAAGGGTAAGGTAATATTACGAAACTGCTGCCACCGGGAAGCACCATCAATCTCAGCAGCATCATAGAACTCTAAAGGAACGCTTTGTAATCCCCCCAGGATAATAACCATCATAAAAGGGATACCCAACCAGATGTTGGTAATACAGGCTGCAGCAAAATTCCAGAAGGGACTGACCATCCATTGAATTGGCTGCATCCCTATACTCTTTAACATTACATTGACAAAACCATATTCATAGTGAAATTCACCCTTCCAGGCTAATACGGCAATAATCTGGGGAACCGCCCAGGGGAAAACCAATAGAGTACGATAGATGCCCCGTCCCCGCATTTGGCGATTGAGTAGTAAAGCTAATCCCAGGCCTCCGGCCAGGTGAAAAACCACATTGACAGCTGTCCATAGGAGAGTACGAAAAAGCAAGGGGAAAAATCTAATCTGTTTTAATACCGGTTCGGAAAAGATTAATCCAAAATTTTTCAATCCCTGAGCCCAGCTTAAAGTATAAGTCCGAAAATGTCGTAGGCCCATATTGGTAAAAGCTAATCGCACTTCATAACCGATAGGATAGATAACCAACATAGATATGCCAAAGATTGCTGCTATCATTAACATATATGGCAGGGTATATTTACTCTTAAAGATTTTACCTAACACCAGGTAAACCAGGATCTCAAGAATTACAGTGCCCAAAATTATATAAAGCACCATACTCCCCAACTCTTTTAAAGTATTTACAACAACTTCGGCGGTTAAAGCTTCCATTCTATCCTCCCTTACCTTATTCGTACTATTTCACTTTAAAAAAAGATTACGAGGGACGAAAAAATCGTCCCTCGTCTTTGCTTTACTTGAATCTATTCTAAACTCTTTATACATGATTCAGCGCTTGACTGCATTAATTTAACAGCATCTTCAGGAGACTTGGTATCAGCTAATACTGCTAACATTTCAGGTTTCATAGAATCCCAATTACAACGCATCTCTAATACTGTAGGCATCGGTGTACCAACTACCATCTGGTCAGCAGAACCTTTAAGAATAGGATCTTCAGTAATCAGTGGATCTTCTAAAGCTTCCTTTACAGCCGGTAAACGATTCAACAATTTGACCATCTCTATCTGTTTTTCTTTAGAAGATACAAAGGCAATGAAATCCTGAGCTGCTTTCAGTTTGTCTCCGGAAATACCTTTCACGAACATAAAGTATACTCCGCTGGTATAAGGTTTAGGCCACTCGCCGGTAGCAGAAACTTTAGGAATGCGGGCTACTCCTAAATCATCACCTAATGCACTAACATAACCACTTATTGACCAGTCACCGTTAATAATCATAGCAGCCTTTCCTTCTTTAAAGAGGGTATCAGCTCCATCATAATCACATTCTAGAGGCACAATCTTGGCATCAAACTTCATGTCATGTAAGAATTTTAGAGTTGCAATCATCTCTGGAGTGTTGAGGGTAGGAGTAACTCCGTCTTCGGCAAAAACTTTTCCCTTAAAACCTCCCAACCAGGGTACTAACCAGAAAGGTTCGGTCTGATTCCATACTAGGGCATAGTTCCCTCCGGTGGTCAGCTTTTTACCTACGGCAAACAACTCATCTGTATCTTTGGGTGCCTCTGCTATAAGTTTCTTATTGTAAAGAAGCATTAACTGGTTACCGTTGGAAATGGGAATACCCCAATATTTTCCTTCTAGCTTAACAGCATCCATAGCTGAGTCTACATATATATTTAAGTCAAACAGATTATCGATTGCTTCAACAATATCTGCAGCTACAAAGGGACCGGCATGGTCACTTACGGTCCACAAAATATCCGGAGCAGCACCAGCCAGACTGGCAGTTAGAAAATCTTCCCTCAAAACTTCTACATCAGTCTTTTTAACTAACTCAATTGTAATGTTTGGATTAGCTTTCATAAATTCTTCTACTAAGGATTTATTCCAATCTAAGGCTTCTTCACCTTCTTTAGTCCAAAGGATCAGATTCACTTCAGCGCTGGCAATACTAACTATACCCACCAACATTACTAACACTAACAAAACTGTTAAAAATTTTTTCATTTTACTTTCCTCCTTAAAATTTAAAAATATTTAATGAAACACCTAATTAATTATTCCTTTAACTTTCTTTTTATCACCCCCTTCTTTCTTTCAAAATCTCTATTTTTCTTCTATGTGTTTGTCTTGTTGATATTTTATCAATTATCTATTTTGCCAATAAATATGAATTATAAACGTTCAAAAATTCTCACCTGGAGTGAAGGTATGTGTATGGTGCCCTGTAATATTTCTCCCTCTGTCACCGACCGCCAATTTCCGGAAGGCAATTCAAATTTTACTGTTTCAGTTCCGTTGTTAGCTACAACTATCACCTCACCGCTGCCTTCCTCGCCTTTAAAAAAGGAAAGCAAGTTATCTGTTCCATAATAAACGCGAATTACACTACTGGTAAGGGCGGGCATTTCTTGGCGTAGTTGAGCTAGTTTTTTATAATGAGATATAAGACTTTCATCTGCGGTATCCCATTGAATCGGATAACGTTGGGCATCATAGAATTCCTTTTCACCTAAAATTCCCCGCTCATCACCCTGGAAGATTACCGGCGCCCCTGGCAGAGTATAAAACAGAGTGGAAAGTAGTTTTAATCTCTCTACTGCTTCAGGATTAGGCAAATCACCAAAATTACCGCCCCCTAAATCAGTAAGGATACGCCCTGTATCATGTGAACTCACTAAGTTAAAGCCCATAGCAGTAACATTCTCTCCATAGACAGCAAAATAACGGCTCAAATTGGCAAGAGTGCCTTCTCCGTCAATACTCCCTTTGGCAAAATTAAGCAAGATATCCCGCCCTAAGGCATAATTCATCAAAGAATCGAACTGATCACCTTTCACCCAGGATGAATCGAGTTGCCAGATCTCAGCAATAAGATAAGTATCTTCCTTTTCCATCTTGGCCAATTGGCGCATTTCATTGAAAAATTCTTTAGCTTTAACTAATTCATTAGGTACATCCACCCGCCAGCCATCTGCTCCAAAGTTTAACCAGTGGTTTGCTACTTTAAAAAGGTATTCCTTCACCTCTGGGTTACCGGTATTTAATTTTGGTAAACTCCCTACTCCCCACCAGGCCTTATAAGCAGTTGGGTCACCTGGAGTAAAGGGACATTGATGAATAAAATACCAATCCCAATAGGGACTATCCTTTCCCTTCTTTACCACATCCTGAAAGGCCCAAAAACCCAAACCGGTATGATTGGGAACAAAATCCAGGATTATCCGCATACCCCGCCTATGTGCTTCGTTTAAGAGTTCCTGTAAATCTTCCTCGATACCAAATTTGGGACTCACTTTCAGATAGTCATGAGTATCATATCCATGGGCACTGCCAGAATCAAAAATAGGATTTAGATATAACACTGTTACTCCCAGGTCTTTTAAGTAATCAAGTTTCTCAATAATCCCAGCCAGGTCTCCGCCAAAATATTGATGGCAACAATGTTGAGTAGAAATAGGGTCATCCCAATTTGCTAAAGAAGGACCTTCTTTAACCCATAGCTTATTCTGAGCCCATTGTTTATTGAAGTGGAATTCGTCACTCTTCAGAGCCAGTGAATCATTTTCAGGATTTCCGTTATAAAAACGCTCAGGGAAAATTTGGTAGATTATCCCTTGACTTACCCATTTAAGTTGAGGAAAATGGTCAATGCCATCAAAAAAGAAAGATTGGGAAGGATCTTCGGGCAGAGAAAATTCAGTACCATCAATAGTATATCCTAAAAAATGGTACTTCAGGGAATCTGGTAATTCCAAAGAAAGGCGAAAGACTTCACCGTATTCCCATTGTAGTTGTCTTTCCATAGGCCATTTACCTTCATTGGTAACCAAAAACACTTTCGCAACCTTATGAGGTGAGGTTTTTAATCTTATCACTAAACGCTCATCAGCAATGCACAAATAAGCCGGGTCATCAGGATTATGCACGAGAACTACTCCTTCTGTGACCTCTTCTTTAATTCTACATATCGCATTCTGACCACCAAATCCATCATTAATATACCCTACGGCGTTCGGGTCTATCGGACCTCCGGTATGAGCAGTCGACATATCTTGAGGCCATTTTCCATTAATATAAAATTTATACTGATACTCTCCTGACTCTAAATCTACAGTGATACTCCAGATTCCATCAGGTTGTTTTTCCATAGGCCACTCTCCCCAACTATTAAAAGAACCGCGTAAACTTACTGAGACGACTTCTTCATCTTCGAGGGGGGCATAGGCGAAGTTGAACTCCGCTGCTAAAACTAAGCCATTTATTAAAAAAATTATTGAAAGACATAATATGCATCCTATAATAAATTTCCCCATCTTTTTTGTTCCCTCTTATTTTTGGGATAATTATTGTCTCTATTTAGATTTTTACTCCTGAGGATCCTCTTATTATTAATTGGGTGGGCAGCTCTACCTTTAGTGGTTCTTTCTTCTTCCCCTCTATTAGTTGAACCAATAAACTGACAGCGGTAATCCCCATTTCATAAATAGGTTGTCGAACTGTAGTCAAGGGTGGTTCTATGTGTGAAGCTAACTGAATGTCATCAAAACCAATAACGGCGATATCTTCCGGAATTCTTAAACCTTTTTCCTTTACCGCTTTCATCGCCCCAATAGCATCTAAATCATTGGCCGCAAAGACTGCGGTGGGAATTGATGAAGGTTCTAAAAGTTTACGCATTGCTTCATAACCACTTTCCTCAGTGTTAATACTCTCCATAGTTAACTCTTTGCCATACTCAAGATTATGTTCTTTTAATACCTGAAGATAACCTTCGAATCTTTCTTGATTAAAAACAAAATCAAATGAACCACCAAGATAGCCAATTCTTTTATGTCCCAAATTAACCAAATAAGATACTGCCTGGTAAGCTCCCCCCTTATTATCGGCATCAACATAATTTGCTTCTTCATAATCTATTTTTCCCGTAAGTATATAAGGAAAGTTGTTCTTGCTTAATTGGATAATTCCTTTATCATTTCTGTTTACACCCACAAGCAAAAGCCCATCGACACGTCGATCGTGAAATAGCCGAGAGTAATTAAATTGATGTTCATTTATAAATAATAAAAGATCGTAGCCTTCAATTTTAGCTTGATGAGTAAATCCACGGAGAATCTCTGTGTAAAAAGGATTGCCAAAGGTTTTATCTTGAGGGGAGGGAATAATGAGACCGATTGTTTCTGCTTTATTGGTAGTAAGCCTTCTAGCTGTTGCACTGGGATAATAACCCGTTTCTTTAATGGTCTTCATTACTCTCTCTCGAGTTTTCGGGGTTACTTTGGGGCTATTATTTATGACCCTTGATACAGTGGCTTTAGAAACTTTAGCTAACATTGCCACATATTCGATGGTTTTTCTCATTTTTCCACCTCGATAACGTAGATAATGTAAGCGGTTACATTCGATATAAAAATAATATACCTTTTTTAAAAAAATGTCAAATCTTTCCCCGTATCAGCCAAAGCAGGAAGGTAGTCGTACGCTGACTTATTACCATCGGTACATTCGAAGAAAAAATTAGTGAAATGATCAGCGCTAAAAAAACAGTTTTTCTATTTCCTCTTTTTACCCTTTTTAATTACAAAATCTTCTCCTGTCATCTTGCAGAAGTGGTGTCAATAAAAAGAGCTGTCCCTATTTTTGTTTTTTATTTAAACCGTATTCATTCTCTATTACGTTCTTCATATTCTCACAATCTGTGAATTTTAAAATATTCATTCCCATTTTTTGAGCAGCATTAAGATTTACTTTAGAATCATCAATGAATAAAATGTGTTGAGGTTCTACCTTCACTTTTTTTATGCAAATATTATATATTTTATAATCTGGCTTGGAGACTTTTTCTTCACAAGAAAGTATTTTTGTGTCAAAGTAGCGAATCCAATATAAGTTCTTTATTTCTTCAAGAGTGTCAAATGTCATATTTGATAATAAGGCCAATTTTATTTTGTCTTTAATAGATTTAATATACTCTATAGTTTCTTCATTAATATCTAACCAGCTCTTTACATCAAATTCAATCAATTTATCAATATCCTTTAATTCGATTTGTCCATCCATTAATTTAATTGTTTTGGTCCAGTATGTTTTTGCATCAATTAGAGCTGAATCGTAATCTTTTCTTTCTTTGGTATAAAATGAAAAAAATTGCTGTGCTGGAATATTTAATATTTTGCACATTTTATTGATAAGTTCTTTATTTTGCTTTTTACTTATTACTCCACCATAGTCATAAACTATGCACTTAATATCTTTCATTAAATCTCCAGTTGCAGAAGTGCGTCTAACCTTCCGGGCATATACGACGTTCGACGCACTTTTTACCTTCCCACTTTAATTTTTTAATCGCCCTGCTCGCTATAGTGTATATTCCCGACAATATATTCTGCTATCTATTTTGTCATATTGTAAAACCTGAGCCTATATGACCTCTTCGTAGAGGTAATATCAAAGAAAATAGGTGTCTGCTATTATTTACTACAACCCCTTTCTTCGATCAGGTTTAGTTAAAATGAAATATTTTAAAATATCGTATAAAAAATATTACGCTTGTCTATATCGTTTATAGGATGATATAGACAAGCGTAATAGAAAATAGTGTTAATCTTCCACTATACAGACATTGTTCCCAAAATAACAAAGACAATACCAGCAACAACACCAGCTATCAATGCATAGGGAAGCTGAGTCGTCACATGATCAATATGATCACTGCTTGCTCCCAGGGAAGAAAGGACAGTGGTATCAGAAACCGGAGAACAATGGTCTCCAAAAAGGCCTCCGCCAACGATCGCACCTATGGTTACAAGCACAACAGTAGAAACGGTGCCTCCAGAGAGGTTCATAGCAATAGGGAGAGCAAAAGGAGTAAGAATGGCATAGGTACCCCATGATGTTCCTGTAAAGAAAGAAATTAATCCACCGGTAATAAAAACAATGAGCGGAAGCATCCCTGCAGTCATCCATGACTTGGTAATTGAAATAATATATTCCTGAGCACCCAAACTTTTAGAGATAGTATTGATACAATAAGCCAACGCAAGTATCATGATAGCAGGAAGAACACCTTTGATACCTTTGACTGCTAAATCCATTCCATCTTTAACTCCCTTGAAATAGCCTCCTATTGTCATAGCAATAGTCTGATACATTACTGCTGCAAAAAACGCCTCAAGAATCTTTGTGCTACCAAGAAATATAAATGTACCAACAGCAATAGTAACAATTATTAAAACAGGGATAAAAAGATAGAACAAGAGACTTGTTTTTTTTGCCTTCCAAAGAATGTATTTGATCCAATTCTTCGCCTATAAGAGGCATAGCACCATCACGGAGAACCTTCCCCTCATTCTTTGCACGTAATTCAGCTTTTTTCATAGGACCAAAATCAGGAACTATATTGTAGGCAATAAGACCTGTGAGAATAACAGCAAACCAACCATAAAAATTGTAGGGAATTGACCTTATAAATACTGACATACCCTCTCCCACATTCGTAATGGGTCCATAGCCCTTCAAAAGACCAGCAATATAAACCGCCCAGCCACTCAAAGGGATAAGGGTACATACAGGAGCACTACCCGAGTCAAGAAGGTAAGCTAACTTTTCTCTGGAAATCTTATATTTATCAGTCAGTGGCCTTACAATTGGACCACTAAAGAGCGGGCTAAAATAATCGCTAAAGAAAACGAAGATGCCCAAAAGCCAACCGAAACCGGAAGCGGCTCGCCGTGAACGGATTCTAGTAGCTGCCCAATCACCAAAAGCCTTGATGACACCCGCACGAAAATAAAAAGCTATCATAATCCCTATAGATATTTCTATCATCATTACCCAAATAAAGTCTGCATTACCCAATGCTTTTTGAAATAGCTTGGAAAGGCCTGTGGCTGGATCAACACCAGTAATAACAACACCAGTAAGACAACCAATAATCAGTGAAAATACAGCATCTTTTGTTTTAAACGCTAAAAATAAAGTAAGAAAAATCGGAATTAGAGAAATAATTCCATAATTTATTGATTCATCCATTTTTTAAATTACTCCTTTTTTTGATTTAAATTTTTTTCTGTAATTTTTTACATTATGAATCTCTTATCTTTCACCTCCTTCCTTCCGAAAAAAGCAACGTTGAGAATCTACCAATCAAGCTAAAAAGATTCTTTAAAATAAGCGCGATTCATTAACACAGGTGCAATTCTGATTATTGATTCTATATAGGAAGTCTCCACCCTGATTCGTTTAACTGGTTTAACCATAAATTCAAGACGGCCAATCGAAACTATTTTGAGCTTTAATCTCTCTAAAAACAAGTTCTCCACATACTTCTTCGTAGCAATCAGCGTCCTTTATATACCTCTTCATTTATCCCAATCAATAATCCGGTTGTCCCAATTCAGGATATGATGTTGTAACTTCCCTATTCATTTCGTTTAAATAGTATAAGGCTTAATAATCACCCACAGACGCAACTAGATACCTTACCATAGTGATGAAATCAAAAACAGGTATTCCTGTCCTTTTTCTTATTTCTTTTGAAAAAGGCGGCAAATCTGTACATTCTAAAATAAACGCTCCAATAGAAGGATCTTTCCCAAAGGCATCACCTGCCACAGATACTACTTCCTCTCTAATAATATCCAAATCTATATCCTCAAGGGGAGAAATGAAAATTTTATTCCATTCTGAGCATTCTTCCATCCCTAAAATTAAAATATTGAGACTGTCGGGTACCCCTGCATTTCGAAAATGATCCCTGGTTAAAAGCTTCTTGTTAGCAGTGATTACCGCAACTGATTGGGAAGGACTTAATGTAGCTGCCACGAATGGAATTTGCATAAGACTGGATGTAGCGACCGGAACTGTAAGACTTTTTGAAAGTTCTTTCTGAAAAATGGCATTAAATCCACAACTTGTTACAATAGCACTTACACCTTCTTCTATCATCTTCTTACCGTAGGTAACCATTTTTTTCATAACATCAATATCTGGCTTTTCTAATATAGTATGGATATTAGCTCCTGGAACACGGCTAAAGATGACGGGAAAATCGTATGAATCGGGATTTGTACTGTTTCCCTTGAAAGATTCTAACTGAACCAACCCGCGTGGAACAGTACCTTCCTCCCAACATAATATCCCAATAATAGGCTTTTCATCTTTATACAAATAGAATCACATCCTTTCTCGCTATTATTTTTAATTTGCGCGGAAGTCCCCAAAATCAAAAAGAAAGACATCTCATATTTTTCTTGTAGGAGATATCTATTCAGATTATTATTTCTCCGACAGTAGTAATTTTTACAGGACTGTGTGAAAAAGATACATTTGTAATAACAGATTTATTACTTGAAATTAAGAGAGTAGCCCTCTCTGGGCCTCCAAGTTCAGAACCACCTCCTGTCTCAAGAGAAACTTCATAAACTCCTTCCCTGTAAATACCTTCTCTTTCTACTTCTTCAGTAGCAACAATAGCTACTCCTATTGCTACTGAACCAGTTCCACAGGAAGGCTCCACCGTACCACCAAGAATATCATGAGGGAAAACTGCCCTTATATTCCCACCCTCTAAAGTATGCCAATCATAAAGGGCAAAATCTAATGTTCCCCCTTTATATGCCTTAAGGAATTCTTTTTGGATTTCAGCCAAAACTTTTTTTGTTTTTTCATCCATTTTTACAAAATCTACTTCCGGAAAAATCTTCTTCACATCATCAGCATTCAAAACAAGAAACTTTCCTACTTGCATTGCATGAACTCCACAAAGGCGCATTGGATTTACCCCATCTGTATAGATTTCTTGCAAAAAGCTCTTCATATTTGTAATAACCCTTGTTTCTCTATCCCTAAAAGAGGGTTCTATCCCTACTTTTACGATACCCCCATCTGTCTCCAGTATTATATTTGTTTTGCTATTAGCAACACTAATACCGTAAGGTTTACCAATATCTGTTTCAATAAGAGCATGTCCAAGCACTTGTGTCATTCCACCACAGGCACTGATGAAGCGTTTTGATGCGTGACCTACAATTTTTACCTTTAAATCCCCTTTGTTCTCAGGCGGATAGAGAATGCCCGCTTCATGACACGAAAGATATTCTCCCGAAAGAACGCGTAACGTTGTTTCAAGTTCTCTGCCTTTCTCTATCTGAGAACCGCGGAGGAGAACAATGGTATTCCCTCCCATATGCCCCTTAATAAAATTTAGTCTTATGGTTCCATTTCTCCTTTCCAGTCAAATTCCATGCGGCGAATATCCATATCACGTTTTTCCAGTTCTTTCAAGAAATAATCAAAGGGTGCGTCCATAGGAGAAAGCAAACCCTTCTTTTTTAAAATGCCATCAAGAATCATCTGAGCACCGATACTTGCAGTAAAACCTACGGTTCTCTGCATAGATGTAAATCCGGTCTCTAGATTTCTCTTGTCAATGATCTGGTAAATAATCCGAGTAGGTTTGCCATTCTTTAATCCCCTACCGTCAATTCTTATCAGGGCAACATCTCTTTCATTCTCTCCATAATAAAATTGCTTTTGAGAAGCAAGTATATTTGCAACAAACTGATTAGGCGATATTTTTATACCCTCTAATTCCACAGGCTTATTGTCAATTAATCCACTTTTGGCCATTACATACCAGAAAGCCCTATGTCCTGCCCAACGACAAATATATCTCCCCATATTAAAAACGTTCTCCTTGATTCCAAGGAGATCAGCATAGTGTACAGAATCCCCATTTGCAAAACATTCCAAAGGAAATCCTATCTCATCAAGTTTAAGTACATGCGTATTTTCCGGGGCAAACATTTCATCTGCCTTAATATCAATAGATTTACCCTCAGATATTATCCGTGCTGAACGAAGATAAGAACCCAAAACACCAGCAACCGACCATGTAAATTTATAGTGAATAGGATTATTACCTGCCTCCTTATCTGGAAATCCAGCACCATAGGAATAAAAAACTTGCACTTCATCTAACTCATTTACAACCTGTTTACTTAGAATTAGGTCTATTCCAGGATCCATACCAAATTCGCATAGAATAGAAATATCTTTTTTTTGAGCTTCTTGATGAAGCTTTTCTAAATCTTTCTCTCTTTGTTGCCTCTTGCGCAAATCTTGTTCGTTTATATTAGAGAAATATGAAGAACTGACTAGATTAACACCACTCTCAGCAGCCATCTGTCCAATGGGGTAGGCAAAGGTATTAGGTAAAAGTTCTATAACAATATCTACATTTTTCATAAGATCCTTAATGGCAGATGTGTCGGTGGCATCAAGGTTTACTGCTTTAACTTTTTCTGATCCAATCGTCGTTACATATTTATAGAGATCAGGTGAACTGTCTGCAACAATGACTTCAGAAACAATGTCACTTTTGACAATGTCATACAGGGCTGCTTTTCCCTGCATCCCTAAACCTAATTGTAGAACCCTTTTTCCTTTCATAATTAAAACCTCCAATTTTTTATTAAACATAAAAATTGCCGTTCAATATGTCAATTAAAAAAGATTATTATAATAACTCTTCTTTCTCTAAAAATTTAATCCCTTCATTCTCAAGTTCAAGCAGAATAGGGCCATAAATATCTTCATAAACAGGAATGACCACACCTTTACGGGTTATTTTACCTTCTGCAATAAGCTTGGCTCCAACTGCGGGAGGAATACCTGTTGTTCTGGCTATGGATGTATCTTTATCAACATTTCCATAATCGATAAATGTCGAAGTGAATTTTTTCGTCACATTTTCCCCTGGGAAGTCAGCAATATACTCATGCTGCATAATAACGAGATCCCGTTCGTCTGTTCCAAATTTCAGTTTTTTTAAAAATAGGTAGCTCAAAATATCCTTATTTGACCCTTTACTATAAGGCAAAAGTTCATTCCTAAATAATCCAAGCCATTCAATCTTCTTAAGTACTGCCGAATAAGTATCTAATCCAAGATATTTGGCTACTTTTGGGGGCAAATCAGAGTCATTGGAAGTCCCTATTAATTGAGCTGTAAATTTCTTGTATGATAGCCCTTTTAGGGATTTTTCTTCTTCCTTAAACATTCCCAAGAGGGCTAGTTTTTTCATAGCCTCACACCACCCAATGTAGCGAATAGTAGCTCTATAAATATCTTTTACCCCATTTAAGCCATATAATTTAATGTATGGAAAAGAATTACCATTAGGATATTCTTCAAACCATCCAAGGTCAGAAAATGCCTTGAAGGAGTAATTTTCCATAAGGTGAACTCCCGGAATAATAACTTTATCACCCTTCTTTAAAAATTCAGCCGGCCGCTCACAGGTACCAATAAGACCAGCCGGAGACCAAGAAATCTTGTATCCAAAGGGATTAGTGTTAGATTCGGATGCAGGAAGTGCCCCGCACCAAGAGTAAAAACCCTTAACCATTCCGCCTTTATTTTGAATCTGGTGTATAGTAGAGACTGCTGACATATGATCGATGCCTGGATCCAGTCCAACTTCTGAAAGGATAATTACATTTGATTTTACCGCTTCCTGATTTAGAGATTGTAATTCTTTCGAAACATAATTGGTGCCTACCATCGATTTTCCGGCGGTTATACAAAGTTTGGCAATTTTCGGTTCAAAGGAAGAGGGTAAAAGATTAATCACCACATCACTTTCAGATATTATAGTTTGAAATTCTTCGATTCTACTTGCTTTAAAAGCCTCGGCTCGAGAATGGTCACCTACAGCTCTCTTTACATTGTTTATATCTCTATCAACAACCATAATCTTAAAATCAGAATGCCTTAAAAGATATTGAACGCAAGGTCTTGCAACGCGACCCGCTCCAAGAACAAGAACATTATACAATTTTACATTTCCTCCCTTTAAATTTTCAAAATCATGGGAATATAAAACATTTTTTCTCAACAAATATTGATGTCAATTTTTATAAATTCTTCTGCCAGGGCTTAAACAATAGGTTGTAAGTTGAAGAAATGTGTTCTCTCATTCTTTTCTTGGCAATTCCAGCATCATGATTTACAATTGCATCAATAATTTCTGAATGATCTTTAAAACTTGACCTTTCGTATGGTGTAAAATATTTCTTGGAATTCTCAGGTTGATAATTGTAAAAACTGTCAAAATAAAAAACAAAGATTTGGGACCGCCAATATATTTGTTTAATAAAACGGTCCAGATATTTATTTCTACTTATTCGGGCAATATTTAAATGAAGCTGTTCATTTACTTCGGTGTATGCTTTTTTATCAAAGGAAAGATACGCGTCTTCTTCCTTTTTGCGAAGCAATTGTAGAAAAGCAATATCATCATCAGTAATACTCATTGCGGCTAAGAAAGCAGATTCTCCCTCTAATGCTTCTCGTACTAAAAAAATTTGTTTAACATCTTCTCCTGTAGGAACGGGTATTATGACTCCTTTTTCTGGGGTTTTTTCTAATAATCCGTCTGCTACCAATTTTATAATAGCATTTCTAACGGGTGTACGGCTTACTTTCATTTTTTCTATAATATCTTTTTCTAAAATACGACTTCCGGGATTAAGTTTATGTTCTATAAGAAGCCCTAATAAATAACGATATACCTTCTCTTCAGCACTCATTTTTGTCATATTCTCCAATCTATTATAATAAATATTAAGTATACATCAATGTATACATTCCTGTATACTTGTATTATAAGTCTACTTTGTATATATGTCAATTCCCTCCTGAAAATATTTCTTATCAAGAGCTTGTGAGACTTTTATTGCCTAAAAGAAATTATTTTATTTTAACGCATGAAAAAAGAAAAAGACCCTCTGGTGTCTTTTTGCTTTCCCCTTTGCCTCGGGATACCTCCTTTCCTTCTTTAGGCTAATGATCCCCAATTTAAGTTCCGCTTGTGCTTCTTGTCTTCGTGTTGGAGATGTATACTGTTGCCATCTACTTCGATTTAAAAGCGCCCGGTTTCAGTTTTAAAATAGTTAAGTAAAAAAATCTAAGGATCAGGCGTTCACAGACTGACCGAGAATAACTTAATTATTCGACAAAAAGACGGGAATTAAAAAGGACAGAGTAAAAATAGCTATATTACTACTTTTGCTCTGTCCTTTTAACTGAAAGATTCTTCCTAATCGATTAGGAGATATTTTTTCATTAAACTCTGTATGGGTTTTCCCAATAATTAGGAATTGCCCCGTCGGTGCTTTTTTGTATAAAGCTATCCAGAGTTCTCTCCGGTAACGGTCTTTTTGCCTGAAAGTTTAAATACTTTTGGTATCTTACCTCTTCGGCTCTTTTTCTCTTGTTGTATAAAAGAAAAGGTCTCTCCTGTTACCTTCATACAGGTTATGATATTTCATTTATATATTATATATACTACACTTATTCTAGAAATCCTTCTTTTTAGAGAAAAAAGTTGCAAGATGCAAGGTACAAGTGCGGAGAATCTGCCATAATGACAAAGGGATTAAAACTAATAATGTTTACTAATATATGGGGAAAATGTGTAAAACCTGTGGGGAAATAACTTCTTGAAAGCCTTATAAAATAAGGGTTTTAAGAAAATAATGCGAGGATTGCTTCTACGAGCAAATTTTGCCTTAACTGATACTTTATCCCTCAAAAATGGCACTTTTTTAACTAAAATTCCCTCATCTCGAAATCTGAAAGTGGCTTTTTATAATGATTTTAGGATTTCGGCGAGGTAAAAATAGACCAAAAATGGGGGTCGTAATTGCTGATTTTTCGAAATTTGAAGTGCGTTTAAAGGCACTCTCCGTGCGTTTTTAGGGCATTCCTGAAGGGGGTCTGAAACCCTTATAAATAAAGGATTTTAAGATAGTAAATAGGAATGGTGAACCGTCCCCTGTTCCTCTTATAATCCTACCCTTCGCTGCCTGGCCCGGCAATTAATTAAAGTGATCTATAAAATGTTAACTGAAGACAGGGATTATATTATTAGAAAAGAGTTAAAGAAAGTTGCATAAAAAAGTTTAATATTATCTTGATTTTTCAGATGGAAAGTTCAGATACCATGTTATATTTCAAGACCTGACCCCGTTAGATACTCTACTCGCTATTTACCTCCAAAATGTATCATCTTAATCTTAATAACCATATTGTCTTCATTAATTTCTACTTTCAATTTTTTGTATGGCCCAGGAATTCCTTTTTTGAAATAATTCGTTAACCCTATTGGCTCTTTAGGTATCCCGAAAAAGTAAGTATCAAGTTTTCCATTTCCATTTTTATCCTGAAACATAGATATAACATATTCCCCACTTGGCAGTGTTTCATCTATTAATAGAGTAGCGGAAGTAGAGTCAATTGTTATCGATTTGTAAGGTATTTTCTTTTTATAACTACTTTTGGAATTAAAAATAGCCATAATTATTTTACCTTGATTGGGTAATACTTCGGTAATCTCAATAGTCACATTTAATTGATCAGCAAAAATACTTGTGGAATATAACAAAAAGATGAGTAGAAATAGGATTTTTTTCATGAAATTACTCCTATTTATCCAGATAATTATCTTTTTTTCCAGAATGTTACATAACAAGCGAACTATTTCATTTACACTACCAAACTAATAGAACAACATATACTTAATGTTTTTTCTTATTTATTCATTGTATTCTACCATAGAATAAATTTTACTATCTTCATTATACAACATAATTATTCATCTGGTGTACCTTGCCTATTTCATTCATTTAAAAATAAAATATCAACTGCCTAAGAGAATGAGAGGTTAAGAATTCTGGTAATGTTTATTCATAAAACATTTTTAAAATATTTAACCCAGTCATGCCAGTATTTGTAGCCAATAATGCACAGATTGCCTATATAAAATAAGAGAATATGAGCTTGGCCATTGTATGATTTATAAAGAACATACGGTAGCAATACAATAAAACCTAAAAGAACTCCAAAAGCATCATCTTTAACTATTATTCCTTTTGATTTTAGAAGGCTAAAGATCGTGAATGTAATCCCAAGAATGGTCGGTGCTTCCCATTTTGTTAATACAGTCCATGCACCAAAAGTAGTGGCAATTGCTTTCCCTCCATTAAACTTTAACATTGGAGAAAAGGCATGTCCTAAAATGCCAAAAAGAGCAGCAATGGCAATTAAATATTTATCCTGAACAACATCAGTTATCACAAACAAAAATAGCGGAAAGGTTCCCTTAAAATATTCCAATATCAATGCAATCATACCAAAATTCATCCCTTTGGCTCGCCAGAGATTTAAAGATCCTGGATTCCCATCTCCGACCTTACGCAAATTAACATTTATAAGTCTTGCTAATAAATATGAATACATGACTGAACCAGATAGAAACTGTAAAACAATGGCCAGAAAGCTATACATTTATTTTTCTTCCTTTCCAGGTAACAGATCTTAGAATGAATTTTTTAAAGATAGAACTCAGAAAAACGATTAAAAAAAACAAAAAGTGTACAGGGTAAAAGACAACATCCCAAAAGCTATAATCACCGGTTTTACTGATTAGCATATAGATCTGTAATACAAATAGAAGATAATAAATTAAATACTCAGATTTGGAGAGGCAATAAAAAAAGGAAGAGTATATACCGCCAAACCATAAACATATTACTAAAAGATTTATCATACCAATTTGAATTGCACCGAAAGCCATATTTTTACTAAGACCCTCAAAAAGTTGTCTTAGTCCTTTTGGATACATACGAAACTTTATTATTTCGCCGCCCAATATATTGGTAACACCTATCCCCTTTTCTAAATAAATCTTCCCAATTTTTAAATCCTCAACAACCTGATTCTTTACTGCAAGATGCCCGCCAGTTTTCTCATAGTCACTCCTTGAGGTTAAAATCACGGGTCCAAAAACCCCAATGGGATTAGATTTGTGAAAAAGAGAAAAAGAATTCATCGAAGAGAGGGCGATTAAATTAAAAGGCATAATAAGATGTTCGTAGAATTTTTCAAATCTCTGATATGGCCAAACAGAGATCAATCCACCATGTTTTATATATTCTGTGACCAGACTCTCTAAAGCCTCTCTAGAAAGTTCAACATCTGCATCCAGAAAGAGTAATAAATTACCTGTAGATTTAAGATAGCCATTCCAGCACGACCAGGGTTTTCCAATCCAACCTTTTGGTGGTTCTGTTTTTAAAGATATAATATCAATACCTACATAAGAAGATGCAACAGATTCAGTTTTGTCTGTAGAGTTGTCATTGACTACAATTATTTCGTAGGGTTTATAATTTTGAGTTTTTAAACTATTTAATATTTTACCTATATTGTGTTCCTCATTCATTGCTGGTATGATCACCGAAAGGCAAATACTTTTATTTTGAAGATTTTTTGCCTCTAAAAATCTTGTCCTTCTTAATAACAGTAACCATCCAATAATCCAGGAAAGAATGAGTATAAAATGTCTCATATTATAAAGCCCTTATCATTATTTATTTTTAACCTTTTCGATACATGAATTAGGTTACCCTCTGCGTTTTCAATCATTAGATGATAATGATTACTCATCAAACAGAAGGCATGCAATACAAAGCGATATCTTTTTACCACAGAACATAAGACCCTGAGGAAATTTATCTGTTATTTTCTCTTTTTTAATTGTGAAATAACCCGGTCTGCAGCCAATTTTCCGGTTAATATGGCAATGGGCAGACCTGAAGGACTATAGGCCCACTGTCCTGCCTGGAAAATATTATCAAGTGGTGTTAACACTGATTTTGAAACATTTTGCATTTTATTGACTGCCGGCATGCCCTTATTTGTAAAGGCCCATCCGGTAATAGCTCCATCAGAACTTCCGGCTTTTTTTGCAATCAATAATGGCGAGTAGGAAAAGTGATCAATGATGGCTGAACGGATTCGGGGATAGATTGACTTTGAAAGACTGTCAATCATGCAGTTTTCGATATATATTTTTATTTCATCGTACAATCCCTGTTCATCGAGTATCTTACACAAGTTATAATCAAATAAAACACTGATGATCAAACCGGTTTTCCCTGCAGGCGCAAGGTTTTTATCTTTAAGCACCGGAATAGATATTTCAAAGGTATTATAACTGATGTATTTTAAGATCCAATTTTTTATCTGTTCCAAGGTATTTTCAGTGGGAGTCTGTGACTGTAAGGAAAGAAGCCGGTTAAGATCTGAATATATTTTTTTGCCCAATCCCGTTTTCAGGGGTGTATAAAAAAAATGTCCATTTGATATTTCCGAGAAATATGAAGGAGCTAAGTCAACAGAAAGATAAAGCGTAAAAACACTGTCACCTCCTATTTTATCTTTTATTTCGTTTTTCCTTGCAATGGTCTTTTGTTTTGTCTTTCGGTTTAAAATTTTATTTGTGTCGATGCATCGGTACATGGTTTTTTGGTCAGATGCCCAAATCAGCTTTTTATAAAAGTACACTTTCCCCTGTCCATCTGTCACCGAGTGATGATCGGGATCAAGAGCTACAATTTTGGTGTTCTTCGCTATTTCCGCTTTTCTATTGGTGCAAAATTCTTCCATTCTACGGGGAATCATCCCCGTCCCACCAAGAGGATAATGATAATCAAGGTAGAGATTGAAATAACTCATGGCAAAAAAAGCGGGGGTTTTTTTAAAAAAATGCTGGCTGATGATATCGATAAGTGATTGGTTTTCGGTAAACATTTGCAAATGTTTTATCACTGGCCTATTCATCTGGTTGATCTTGCCAATAGTAAAGAAAAATTTTCCTATCCAGGGTAGGAGTACCTTCAACAGGTAATTCCAGTCATGTTTCAAATCCTTAAAGATGGGATTCTCTATGCCATATAAGACTTTCATATATTTCATCACTGTTTTGATATTATTGATTATTCTTTTTATATCATCGCTGTTTTCAGGGTAAAAACTGACTAAAAGCTCAAAGTAATCCTTCAGGTTTTCTTCTGAAGTGATGGCTATTACCCTGTCCTCAATTCCCAGAGAAACCCGGCTCTTCACACATTCAATTTCGATGCCCAGGCTCGAAAGCATGGGAAATACAATGCCTGAATTCTCAATGGCCCGAATTCCGACATCAAAGGTAAAACCGTTTTTATCAAAAGAATTAATCAAACCCCCAACTTGGTTTTCCTTTTCGCAGATGAGAACTGAATATCCGGCATCTGCTGCAAATGCGCCGGCGGTAAGTCCTGCCATTCCGCCTCCTACGATAATTACATCATATTCCAATGGATTCTCTCCTTGAAACTGTTTTACAATAAAAATTTGCTGATTCATCTTTAAAAATCAGTCCTTTTGAAAAATCCTGATTTACAATAAGCCTGCTATCTTTTTGCTCACCGCCCATATTTCTTTCCCTATTTCCCGATCCAAAGCATGCGGTGCAGGTTTTTCAACAAGTGTCAGATTGAAATACTGCCCGGTGACATCGGACAATTCCGGTGCTGCCGCAAGATAGTGAAGGGCCTGCCCTGAAATAGAGGGATCCGCTAAAAATTTAGTTATGAAATTGTGCTTATACCATCGATACAGAGGGCCGTTGTTTTCTCCGCTACTGCTCTTTACCGCTCCGGGGTGCATGGCATTGATGGTGACTCCCGAGCCCTTCAGTAAATCGGCAAATTCCCAGACTGTAAGCAACTGCGCAGTTTTGGAAGCCCCATAACCTCGTAATCCGATATAATGTCTTTTCTCCCAATTCAGGTCAGTTATATTTAAACCATTAAAGCGGTGTGCCTGGGAATTAACCTGAATGATTCGTGATGAAGGATTTTTTTTAAGCTTTTCCATCAGCTTGTAAGTAAGTATAAAAGACGCAAGGTGGTTAACACAAAATACCGTTTCTAAATGGTCTTTTGTATATGTTTTTGTAGTGCAATACATACCGGCATTATTAATGAGAATATCTATCCCTCGGTCTGAATGGTTCAAATAGTCAGCTACCTTATGCACTTCTTCCAAATTTATAAAGTCAGCGACTAGATAATCACATTCGACATGGTAAGTAGAGCGAATGTTTTCGCAGGCTTTTTCTGATTTTTCCTGATTACGGTTAATCATTACAATAGAGGCTTCATGAGCAGCCAATGCTTTCGCGGCTTCCCAGCCTACCCCGGAAGTAGCACCGGTTAAAACACACCTTTTCCCTTTCAGGTTTACATCACTATGATGCTGCTCAGCACGGTTATTGACCATCATTTGTTTCATATCGGCCCATTTATACTGCTTCAAATATTTAAACAAGATAAAACCTCCCTAACCGAATTTCTTTTTCATGAATTTTCTGTATGGTTTAGCAAACCAGGGAATATTATCGAATATGTCTCCCCATAAATCATAATAGTCCCTTTGCTCAATTATTCTTCCGTCCTGGTGAAGGGTAAGTTTCGTAGCTCCGTAAATGATAGAACTGGGAAATTTTTTAAAAATCATCGTCATTTCCCATTCCATAAAAATGATGTTATTTTCCATGACGATTGAGGGGATATTCATTTTGAGCTGTTGGCATCTGGCTGTTAGCCTGTCACAAAGATTTTTAAATTCATCAATCCCCACTATTTTTTGAATCGCATCCTTGAATACTATTTCTTCGTGGTAATAAGGAAATATATGAGACCAATCCGGCTTACCATCTCTGTTATAAGTCTTGGACCATAATTCCTTTATCTGAGTTGTGCTTAATCCGGATAAGCTAAAGTTATTATTCATAGATCCTCCTTATTGACTGTTCTCAAAAAAACAATTCAGTTTATAAGAAAATTAATAGGGGTCATGTCTTGCCACATCACTTTTCATCTTCTCGTTCGAGAATTATTAGGGGTCAGGTCTTGAAATATCACTTTTTTTCTTCCCCCTCTATTCTTTTAATTACTCTGCTCACTGTAGTATAATGCACGCCAATATATTCTGCTATTTCTTTCAAGGTATAACCATACTTTAAGTAAGCCTGATAAATGGCTTGATTTTTTAACTTCTTATCCTGGTGTAATAAAATCTCATTTAAGGGCGGCCTGGCTACATAGCGCTGTTCTCTGGTTATCTCCTTTAATTTTTCTTTCCCTCTCAGCAAGTGTTTTATCTTATCTATAAAATTTTCCTGGCCGAGAAACAATTGCCCATTTAGAAGCTTTAAAGGGGAATCTGTTTTTATTCCAGAGAGTACAAAGGCTTGATAAAGGTTAGCGGCTTTCTTTTGCTCTTTGTCAAATTGGGAGAGAATCCAATCTGTGGTTAAACAGGGAATCCCTTCTTCCTGACCGGCAGTTGCTCGATAAGTGCTCCACCTCCAGACTCCCGGGTCTTTTACTATGCTTGCTCTTACCGGATTTAAGACTACATAGCGACAGAGTTCCAGTAAATAGTTATCTTTATCCACCAGGATCGCTTGGTATCTACCCTGAAAAAGATGGCCGACTCTCTGGTGTTTTCGGTTGAATCGTTGGGTATATAGACCATTTAATTGTCTCATCCCCTTTGATAGGTTACCCTCGGGGGTTTCAATCATTAGATGATAATGGTTATTCATCAGACAATAGGCATGCAATAGGAAGCGATATCTTTTTACCACAGAACATAAGACCCTGAGGAAATCAGCAAAGTCTTCCTCGGTAAGAAAGATAGCCTGCCGGGCATTTCCTCTGGAGGTGACGTGATAGACTGCTCCTTTAAATTCTATCCGTAATGGTCTGGTCATGTTGCCAATATAACATATCTTTTGTTATATTTCAAGACCTGACCCCTCTTCTTATTCCGATACAGTCGATGATGGTATCATTATCCATGGCTTTACCGAATCGTATCTTGTTATAGCAGTATGAACATTTCTGTGGACATGCATTCGTCAGTCCGATCTGGGCATGGGAAGGCCCTGAAATGTTTTTGATCAGGTGTTGGTCAACAAATTTTGTATATGCTGGGCTGTTGATTGGAGGAAGATGCGAGTGCAGTATATAATCGTTATTTATTTTTTTTATCTTGAATTTTCCGAAATATTTCAGTAAAAATAAATTTGTCTTTAGATCAACTTTAAGTAATTGCGGTGTTTTTTTTAGACTTTTTAAAAGTCCTATCAGATTATCCATTTGGAAATACTAACCCCTCCTATTGATAACTCTTGATATCTAAATATTTGAAGTTGAAAAATAGATTGTTTTATTATTTTTATTTAATTCCCTTTATTTTTATAATATAAGCTTCTTTAATTGAATGGTAATATAATATAAATATTTTAAAATAATTATCAAATATTTTCAATAAAAATATCAAAAAGATTTAATATATAACACTACCATTTCAATTACAAATTCAAAATATTTTATAACAACAATCGCGTCCTGTTGCAACTTAAAGCTTCCTTCTTAATCCTCCCAAAACATTCCAAATGGGAACCTTCTTCATGTACTCTTCATAATCAACTCCAAATTTCTTTATATTATTGGCTGTATCTTTCCTCGCGGATATCCAGAAACATAATGCTGATGGTACACAAAGAATTATCGAAACTACTGACTGGAAGACCAGGATTAATGCAATAGACCAAATAAACATACCCAATGTCATCGGCTGACGAATTAGACCGTATATTCCGGTAGTTATTATGATAGTAGTTTCAGTCACCTCACCGACAGGCTTACCTTTGTGTTGTAAAGTAGCAATAGCCCCAAAGACAAAAAAAGCCGCAGGCACATACAAAATCCAGCCAATAATTTCTAACCATTTAACATTAAAGTGTGACCATGAACCTTGTATGCCAATAGTCAATTCAAGTGCTAACAATGTTAAAAATGCACCCAGTCCTATATGAGTATAAATTTCACTCGTGACATGACTCCTTATGGATTCGACCAACCATCTACCATTGACAATCCATATAACCATGCAAATACCAATACAAAGATATAGGTTTAACATTTGCTTCCTCCCTTTTTAATTTAGGTAAGCAATTTCATATAACAATTACCTGGTGCCCGAACTTAAAACTTAAAATATAGATTACCTTTTCTTATTTATCCAATTGAAAAGTAAAATAGGTATCCCTATTATTTCTTTGAACTTCCCATCAATCATCATTATACTTTAATGCAATATATTCAATAACAATACCGTATACGATGCCTGCCAAAAAACTCACAATATCATGAAAGCCTGTAGAACTATAAAAAGCAAAAGAAATGATTAAACCAAAGAGTGCTCCTCGGCCAATTACTTTTGGCCATCCCAGGTTTCCACCAGCCAAACCAATCACCAAACCCATCATCAGCCGATTGTACCATAAAGCAAACAAAAAGTAAGCTTCACTCTGAAAACCTGATCTTACGAAGGCTCCAACAATACAAAACACGCCCAAAATAGCGCCTGTTGCAATACATATTTTTAATCTTTTTGTCAACATACTTATCATCTCCTAACCTAATTTATTATGAACCCAATCTAAAAACTTGGTTGAATAACCCAGTGTTTTGGTAGGGCAGATATCTACACAATGGCCACAGCCCACGCAACGCGAGTCTGCAACTACTTGGCCGATTTGAGCCATGCTCTTGATATCAATTGACATAGGACAAGCTATGTTGCATCGATTACACTGAATACATTCTGATTGATTCGTCACAATTCTCTGCCCGGCCAATTTCGACAACAGAGATAAAACGGTACCTAACGGACAATAATAGCAATAACCTCTGCCAATAAAAGCCACCCAGAAAAACATCATCATGAGTAATTCTGCGCTGAGATATTTATAATTTTCAATTTGACTGACTACCTGAAAGTTTCCGAAAATTTGTACTCCGGATAAAAAGAGAATCCACCAAAACATAAAAAACAGTGATAATAAAAGAAATATCCACCGCAATATTGTAAAAGTTTTAAGCATATTTTTCTTCATTTTCCTGTTTTTCCCAATCAAAGGAAATGCCGGAGCAAATACTTCAGAAGCAAATCCGTTAAACAAACACAATGTCGAACATTGCCATCGCCTACCCAACAACAAGGTCCCCCCTATCACTAAAAAACTGACACAGACATAAAATACAAGAGCAGCTGATATACCTGCAACACCCCATACTGGATATCGGCTGAGATAGATAGACGAATCCGGATATAAAAGCTGTAAAGGTGTTGTCGTCCAGGGCAGGGGCATGGCAAAAAAGTATATTTCATGATTATGGAGGAAAATCGGGGCTGCAATATGCACGATTAATGCCGCTATAATGAAACCTGTCAGGTTTCTTTTTCTCATGATTGAACGCTGAGAAGTCCCGATGATTCTCAGCGTAAGAAAACTTCCTATGATGATAAACAGGGTTTTAATCCAATTTTCATAAAAATGCCAAAGCCGGGTGATAAAGGCTCCTACCGAAGGAGGGGCTTGACTGACATAGCCATAATTTAATCCGGCAAGAATAATCGCAAAAACAATATACAATCCAAGCATCGTTTTTAAAATTCTAAGCTCCACAGTATTCTTTGTATCCAGCATTAGCATTCTCCCTTTCCAGTCAAAGGCTAATAAAGTAGCGTGGCATTGTTAGCAATACTCATATTTTCTTGCTGTGAGCTGCTCATTTCTGATTATCTTATTAATTAAAAGATCTGAGAAAATGGGATGTATCCTTATTTCATCATCTCTTTTAGCTTTATATCTATCGTACCATCAGGAAGGACATAATCAGGAGAAACATAACCTTCTTCTTCAAATCTTTTCTTTCTTATACAACCAGTTCCTCCGTTCCAACAATAATCTTCAATCCACTGCTTATCTAACCAACCATTATCATAAGCCCTCTTCATGCCTGAACTTTCATTATACCACCTACATATATTCCCCATTGTTTTTTAACCTCTATTTTTAAAATATTTTAATTCGTGAATTTTATCTCTATATTATTAAAATTAAGATACTTTATTACACGCCATTTTAAATACTATATATCAATCAATAAAAATCTTCAAATGTGATAATTGAAAAATATTTTTCTAAAAATAAAATAACGATTCCTAAAATACAATTTTTTGGGAAATATAATAAAAAGAGTGTGAAATCTGTGGGAAAATACATTCTTGAAAGCCTTGTAAAATAAAGGTTTTAAGATAGTAAATAGGAACGATGAACCGTCCCCTGTTCTTTTATTTAAATAAATATTATCATTAGAACTGTTGCCTGCTTTGCTTTGGGAACGAGGCACTAACGAAAATATAAACGGTTTGATCAGAGATTACTTGCCAAAAGGCACGGATTTTAGTACAATCACTACACACCAATTGAAATTTATTGAAAAAAGGTTAAATCACAGACCAAGAAAATGTCTTGGATTTAAAACACCTAATAAATCATATTTCTTGCGTTGCACTTCACAGTTGAATGTAAAAATAAAATATTTTATATAAAGGAGAAATGCCACATGAAAAAAACAGATGTTGTTGTTTTAGGAGGACTTTCGGGAATTACTGCAGGACTCAGTTGTCGTCGTCATTATCCGGAAAAAAAAGTTATATTAATCAGAAAAGAAGGAACCATTCTTATTCCATGCGGAATTCCCTATATTTTTGGAACTGTGGGCGGACCGGAAAATAATGTTATTCCCGATGGGCTGTTGGAAAAAAATGGAATTGAACTGATTACCGATGAGGCTGTTGATTTGGATCGAGAAAAAAGAATTGTTACACTTAAAAATCAAGAGCCTATTCAATATGAAAAACTGGTTTTTGCCACAGGTTCTCTACCTTTAATTCCACCGATACCAGGAATAGACAAAAAGAATGTTTTTCCTGTTAAAAAAGAATTTGATTATCTCAAAGAAGTACTCAAAAAAGTAGACGAAGCAAAAGATATTGTGATTATTGGTGGTGGTTTTATCGGAATAGAATTTGCAGATGAATGTCGCAAAAATAGAAATGTCAATGTAACGGTTGTCGAAATGCTGGACAAATGTCTTCAGCTGGCATTGGATGATGAATACTGCGATGAAGCCAGGGTTAAATTAGAAGAAACAGGAGTTAAAATCCTGACCGATGAAAAAGTTGTATCTCTTAATGGAAAAGATGCCGTGGAATCTGTACAATTAGCCAGCGGAAAAGAAATTAAAGCGGATCTTGTCATTCTAGGTATTGGCTGTCTTCCTAATAGTCAGCTTGCCGAAAAAGCCGGGCTGGAATTGGGATTTAGAAAAGGTATAAAAGTAGATCGTTTAATGCGCAGCTATACAGATAAAAACATTTTTGCCTGTGGAGATTGTTGTACTAAGGAATCCTTTTTTGATGGTAAACCCTCGGGTGTCATGTTAGCTTCTATTGCTACATCCGAAGCACGGATTGCGGGTGCGAACTTATTTTCCCCTGTCCACCATAGTTGCGGAGTGATCAGTGTATTTGCCACAGTCATTAACGGACGAGCATTTGCAGTTGCCGGACTTACCGAAAGAACTGCCAGAGAAAATGGAACTAATGTCGTTATAGGGGAAGCTGCGGCAACTGATACACATCCCGGAGGAATGCCCGATTCAACAATGCTAAAGGTCAAATTGATTTTTGCCAAAAGCACAGGAATACTTCTTGGTGGAGCTATTTCAGGTGGAAAATCTACCGGAGAAATGGTTAATGTTCTGAGTGCCTGTATTCTTCATCGTATGACAGCAAACGATATAGTAATGTTCCAAATGGGAACACATCCGGCACTCACTTCATCACCAATAGCATATCCTATTGTTAATGCAGCCTGCAAAGCCGTTTTAGATATTCAGGGTTATAGATAATATGCTTGATATTCAATGCCGGTCACAGGCCATGACCGGCATTTTTTTTTACCTGATATGACTATTTTTGCTCAACTAAAGCTCTAAATAATCGCCCGGCTCACCGTCATATAGTATATATCGATATTCTACTATCTCCCTTAAGATATGTCAGAAAAAGAGCTGTTGTTCTTTTTAAAAGTTACCGAATTATTGAGCAGGTTTAACCTCCCCCTGTCATTTTGCAGAGCTATGTTAATAAAAATAGGTGTCCATATCTATTTTCTTTATATTCTTTATATTGTCGTATATCTTTGCTGATTAATTTCCATTCCCCTTTTCTTTCAAATAAAGCTGTTTTAAATTTTCAGGAATTCGAATGGGTTTCCACTTTTCCCGATCTACAAAGACACCTTTTTGTTCTGCAATCGCCATAATTTTATCTTCTACTCTAATTTCTGCCTTTATCCGCCATTTATGGGAATGAAGACGGCCAACCCACATTAAACCTGTTGGTTGTTCAAACATACGGATGGCATGATGGTATTCAATTCTAGTTTCCAGTAATATCGGGGCAAAACCAGCCTCAACCTGTTTCCCCAGGGAAAAATATTTTTCCAACCAGGCCAAACGTAAATCTTCCAACCATCGAATATAACTGATATTACTGACAATACCGGCAAAATCAATATCATAGGTAGCCACTTTAATTGCTTTTTCAATCAAGAGTATTTTCTTGTCTTCAGTCAAAAGAATTCCTCCTTTCAGGTTATTCTAAAATCAATGATTATTTCCTTTTCTTCTTATATCCGAAAATAAAAGGGTCGGATACTGTCTTTAAAGTAAATTAACCCTTTGCCACCTTCTTCGCCTGTATTCCAATAATTGATTCAAAAATAACAAAAAAGATGTAACCTGCCAGACATACCAACCAAGCCAATCGCCCATACAGATAAGGGGAGCATCGCCTGTGCCGAGGGGCACATCCATGACTAGAGTCAGACGTTCTCCTTCCGGATTGAGTTTCAGGGCCAGAAGGCGGCCATAGCGGTCAATCAACGCAGTGTTGTGTGCCACACCGGTAAAGACGATGGCTACCCGGTTTTCTACAGCCCGGAAGACAGCGGGAGCTTGATATTCTTTGCTTTAACATTGGTAACAGTAGTCATTTTGATTCCTCAATCTTTTATTTCTATTTTACTGCCTACCGCAATATGTGTCATTCGAAAATATTTTTTTCACTTTTATTAATATAAATAATCCTTTTGTTTATATTTATTATTCTACGTATGTTTAAAAAATCCTTCTTTTTAGAGAAAAAAGTTACAAGATGTAAGGTGCAAGCGCTGAGAATCTGCCATAATGACAAAGGGATTAAAAATAACAACATTTAATTATAAATGGGTAAATTTGTAAAACATATAAGAAAATATCCTATAGAAAACCTTATGAAATAGAGATTTTAAAGATAATAAATAGAAATGGAGAACCTTCTCCTGTATTATTTATAAAATTTTAAATTTTTTAAAAAAAGTGATAAAATTGCAATAATATCTTTTTAACAAAGGATTACAAATGAAAAAAATAGTCGTCCAAAAATATGGTGGAAGTTCCCTTTCAAACATTGGGAAAGTGAAGAAAGTCGCTAAAAATATTGTTGCACGTTTTAAAGAAGGCAATCAAATCGTTGTCGTCGTATCTGCTATGGGAAATGAAACAGATAGATTGCTTAAATTGGCTTACCAAATTAGCTCTGCACCGGATAAACGCGAATTAGATATGTTGGTTTCAACTGGTGAACAGGTCTCTATTGCACTTCTGGCTATGGCAATTCATGCATTGGGAAATAAGGCGATTTCATTCACCGCAAGACATGCCGGGATTTTAACCGATGGGGTATATACCAGGGCAAAATTAATAAAAATCGACAGCCAAAAAATTGAAAAAACTTTAAATATAGGTAAAATAGTTATTGTAGCTGGATTTCAGGGAATTAATCATCATGATGAAGTGACTACTTTGGGACGCGGCGGATCGGATTTAACCGCAGTAGCCCTTTCTGTCCAATTAAAAGCAGACCTATGTGAAATCTATACAGATGTAGAAGGTGTATATACCGCTAACCCAAAGCTTATTTCTGAAGCCCAAAGAATTCCCAAGATTTCCTATGATGAAATGTCGGAAATGGCGGTCCTCGGTGCCCAGGTGATGCACCATCGAGCAATTGATTTAGCACGTAAATATCACCTTCCGATTTTAGTAAAATCAACCTTTGGCTCGAATAAAGGTACCATGATAACCAAGGAGGTTCCTATGCTTGAAAATGTTATTGTTCGGGGAGTAACTTATCAAAAAAAAGTGGCAAAAATCACCCTCCAGGGGGTGAAAAAAAATACTGATCTTGCCTGTCAATTATTTGAAGATTTAGCCAAAGAAAATATTGTTATCGATTCAATTGTTCAGGACCTTTATAATCAAGACACTGTGACTGTTTCTTTTATTGTAACGGAAGATGATTTCACGCCTTCTTTAAAAATTACCAAAGAAATAGCAGAGAAAATTGGGGTCCAACAAATTTATACTGATTGCAATTTGGCAAAGGTCTCCATCGTCGGTGACGGAATAGCCAAAGAAGCCGGTATTGCCTCAAGAATGTTCCGGGCATTATCCCGGTCAGGTATTCACATGGAAACCATTAACACCTCGAGAATTCGAATATCCTGCTTAATTAAACTAACCCAGTTAGATAAAGCGGTTAAAGCCCTCCATAATGAATTCGAACTTAGCAAGATTAAAAAAGAGATATAAAAACCCTTCAGTAAAATATCGAAAGGTTTGATAAAGCCATAGTTTTTTGTAATGACAGAGGAATTAAAACTAATAATGTTTACTAATATATGGGGAAAATGTGTAAAACCCGTGGGAAAATACCTTATTGAAAGCCTTATATAATAAGGGTTTCAAGAGAATAATGCGAGGATTGCTTCTACGAGCAAATTTTGCCTTAACTGATACTTTACCCCTCAAAAATGGCACTTTTTTAACTAAAATTCCCTCATCTCAAAATCTGAAATTGGCTATTTATAAGGGTTTTAGGAAATCGGGGAGGTAAAAATAGGTCAAAAACGGGGGTCGTAATTGCTGATTTTTCGAAATTTGAAGTGCATTTAAAGGCACTCTCCGTGCGTTTTTAGGGCATTCCTGAAGGGGGTCGAAACCCTTACAAATAAAGGGTTTTAAGATAGTAAATAGGAACGGAGAACCGTTCTCTGTCACACTTTGATCTTTTATTTTTTTGCTGTTATTACATATTCCAAAGAATCGGGCACACTGTCTATCTTGAAAGCGTTGACTATAAATTCTCTGCATCCAAAAGCTAGTTCATAATGTGCTATAGAAATCCCAACATCAAGCCATTGAATATCATAACCTAATTTTCCCCCAGAATAATTTGGCGTCCTTTTAACAAGGAAATGTGCATCACCATTTGTATTTATCAATACTCTCCATGGTTGTTTGTTTGAAGCACTGGGCGCTAACCTTACCATTTCTAAAGCTTCTCTTATATCGGGATCTTTAATATTATGATTAAAATTTTCATCGAAAAATAGCTCATCAAAATTTATCCTTGAATCGCTTTTGGCAAAAGTTCTAATCATTTTATCGCTTAATGAACTTTTTTTGCTGCTATAGCCTACAGGTGATATTATGGGGATAATTTCATCTGGTGAAAGTTTTATGTCTTTACTTAGTTTTTTTCGGTTAAATGTGCCTCCAAGCCAGCACGTTCCTAATCCGTTTTGCTCTAAATATAAGAGAAGTCTTTCAAATACATATCCACAATCAAGCATAATATCTCTATTGTTTTTGCATGTTACTATGAGAAAAGCAGGTGCATTTTTAATGATACCGTAGGTGCCTATCCTGCCGGAAATGTTTTCACCAATTTCAATTAATTGTATTTTTATTTTGTTGCCATTAATGCCAACTAAATTTTCATCGTTATTTAAATAATTAATTATTTTTTCTTTGTCAATAGCCGATATTTTTTCGCCTGTATATGTTCTGATTGATTTTCTTGTTTTCATTGAATCTTTTTGTATTGTATTTTTCATTAATAATTTTCCTTTTGTTTTATTTTTTATTAATGTCCTATTAAAAAACTCACCTATTTCAACTAAGGAAAGTGGTGTGAACCTCTTAATGAGATAGATGGCCAAAGAGCGATTTGGAATTAGAATATTATCACTTGAATCAAGTTATGTCAAAAGTGTTTTTATAGAAAGAAAAAATAATAAAAAAAGAAGTGTAAAATATAATAAAAAGGTGTAGACTTACCTATATATAAGATTAGTTTAGGATAAGCATAAGAATCTATAAAGATATACCATAAGGAAAATTAGTGGTTAATTTTCGAAACTTCACCTAGAGTCGTGCATAGACGAAGTAGTTCGCAAAACATGCCAATTTGGGAGCACAAACGAAATAGTTCGATTATTTTAAGTTGAAATGCTTAGTAGATTTACCTTGGTTGTAACACACATATATATAAATATAATAAACTCAATAGACTAAAAAAGAAGATAAAAAATGGATACAAACAGAAAGACCGCAATAATTGTGGGAGTGCTATTTATTATTGGGACGGTTGCAGGAATATTAAGTGTTGTTTTTACTAGCTCTATTCTAAATGCTCCGGATTATCTTATGAAGGTTTCTGCTAATGAAAATAAAATCATAATAGGCGCCCTTTTTGTTTTAGTTATGGGCTTTGCACTTGCTATGGTTCCAGTTATGATGTTTCCAATCTTTAAAAAACATAATGAGGCCTTAGCTCTAGGGTATGTTGTTTTCAGGGGGGCGCTTGAGACCGTTACCTATATTGCATCGGTAATCTGTTGGTTATTCCTACTAATATTAAGTCAGGAATATGTAAAGGCAGGAGCTCCAGATGCTTCCCATTTTCAAACCTTGGGCGCTTTATTACTAAAAGGAAATGATTCTATTAGTACTATTTTGGTAATCGTTTTCAGCCTGGGCGCTTTGATGCTGTATTATTTATTCTATCAATCAAAACTCATTCCAAGGTGGATATCAGGTTGGGGTTTCATTGCAATCCTATTGCATTTAGTTACAGGCTTTTTAATTTTATTTCATCTCCAAAGTCCTTTTTCAACGATCAACACTGTTATGAATCTTCCAATATTTTTGCAAGAAATGGTTATGGCGGTATGGCTGATCGGGAAAGGATTCAATCCATCTGCAATCGCATCCGGGTCTATAAAACAGATATAAATGAAAGAAAATGACAAAATCAAAATGAAATTGAAGGAAAACTTATGAAAGCAATTGTATGCACAAAATACGGACCACCGGAAGTTCTTCAACTCAAAGAGGTGGAAAAACCTATTCCTAAGGACAATGAAGTACTAGTAAAAATTCATGCGGCAGCCATAACAGTCTCGGACTGTATAGTTCGAAGTGGCAAAGTAAATATCTTGCTATGGATCCCCATGCGCATATTTATTGGTTTTAGAAGACCAAGAAAACCTATACTGGGGTTAGAGTTAGCCGGACAAATTGAAGCAATGGGCAAAGATGTAACCCGATTTAAAAAAGGTGACCAGATTTTTGCATTTACCGGCAAGCGTTTTGGTGCTTATGCCGAGTACACTTGTCTGCCGGAAGACGGATTGTGTATGCCTGCTGACTGTATTATGGCATTAAAACCGTCCAATGAGACCTATGCGGAAGCCGCCGCCGTTCCTTCTAGGGGAACTTTAGCATTGTATTTTCTTAGAAAAGGAAATATCCAGAACGGACAAAAAGTTCTTATCTATGGAGCTTCCGGAGGGATAGGTACTTTTGCGGTACAGCTTGCCAAGTACTTTGGGGCAGAAGTTACCGGAGTATGTAGTACTACGAATTTAGAATTAGTGAAATCGCTGGGAGCCGATAAGGTAATTGATTACACCAAAGAGGATTTTACAAACAGCGGTGAATCTTATGATTTTATTTTTGATGCCGTTGGAAAAAGATATAGCTCAAAACTACAGTGCAAAAAAGCGCTAACTCCGAACGGAAAATACATATCAGTTGATGATGGAACACCTAAGTTATATCTTGAAGATTTAATTTTGCTCAAAGAGCTGATTGAAGCGGGAAAGATAAAATCGGTCATAGACAGACGCTATCCCTTGGAACAGATCGTCGAGGCTCACAGATATGTCGAAAAAGGACATAAAAAGGGAAATGTAGTAGTAACTGTGGGACACAACAACAATAAAACATAACATGCTCGGAGATAAAAACTTTAAACCGCCTCCCAGGCACTTCTTACAACCTACCTAAAATATAATAATCATTAGGAATATTATTGAAATAGACCAGGCTTAAATGAGTTTTTTCCTAATCAGCAAAGAGGTTATTCTCTCACTCCATTAACTCCCCCTTATTAATAAAAATTACAGTTCATTCCCACGACCGACCACCAGGCGCTTTTTTAGCCTGGTTAAAAATATAAAGGCGGGCTAAATCAGATACTTTTTATCGTAAAGCTAAGGCTCTATTCTTGATTACCGCGGGGCGTTCTTTTTCCATCAAACAGAGAACTGTCCACTGTTTCACAATATTTCTATGGCATTTTTATTCTTATAATATTTTCAATAAATGAAGATAGCTTGGCATGATAGGTGTTATGATCTTTAAGTTCACTTAGGGATATTCCAATCATAGCAACAGGTTTCTCTTTTAAAAGACCTAACAATGCTTCAAATATACGATCCGGAGTTTTGCCACCTGAACTAACAAAAAAGGCGGTCGATTGAATAGAATCCCCATATTTATTAATATATGTCCTTAAAGCTGGTGTGATTTTCCCACCCCATATTGGGCTTCCCATAATAACAAGATCATACTTAGAAGGGATTCTCTTTATTTCACTGATCTTTGCTTCCTTTTTTGTTATTGATACTTTGATCGCTTTTAGAAAACCCAGAGTCCCTCCTCGTTCATCTAAATCAGTGATTTCTTCAAGATCTACATCCATTTGTTGGGCAATGTCCTGGGCAATTTTTCTGGTATGACCAGTCTTGGAATAATACACAACAAGTATCCTGTAATTGTTTTTCTCATTGGCTTGCTTTTTCATGGAAATAATCTCCTTTTATATATCCACTTTTTATACCCCATTCTAAAGTGATATAATTATCTCGTTTGATCCATTCTGCTAATGGGCATACTGCTGCAGGATTTCCTTTAAATTGCTCCTTGGTAAAAGCATCAATCTGATAAATTGGTATTCTCATTTCAATTCCCCCTTGTTATTCACTCGAAACAACTGTCCCCTGTTTCATATTTAGTTGGATTTGTCCAAACGCAACAGGAATAGTAGTGCGATAAAATAAAAAACCCCATATACACTTCCCACTGATAAGGAAAGCATCACTTGTAATAAACTGATTTCCAGGAAAAAGACATTAATCAGACAATACAAAGAAAGAATAACGCCTTCTAATAAGCCCAAGACCACCATAAACCAATAGAATTCAAATTTATAGGAAGCCCAGATTCTGCCAATTCCAAAAGTAAAGGCAGCGATCCCCCATCCACCGGCAATAAACGCGAATTGATTGGTATAAGAGGCATATCCGGGCAGGGCAATCTTAAACACAGGGAAGAAGAGGGCTATCGCTGCAAATAGATCAACAACACCATTGCTCAATAGAATAATTCGGATGAATTGGATTTTCTTCTTTGTTTCCATGAATCTGATTCACCCCTCTGGGTATATTAAATAAATAATATTACTTCAATCGAATGATTGACTTCAGTAAATAATGCCTGATAGCACTTATAACAATAATTCAATTCACGGGATCAGATCTTGAGCGCCGTCGCAACCGTGGCAGCAGGAATGGTGTGTTCCGCTTATACTCCAGGTACTCCAATCCAAATCTATCTTCAAGCTCCTTCTCCTCGACTAGCTTCACATATAATAGAAGCACGACTATCAGTATCAGGACTAGCGCAATCGCCGAAAACGAGCCAATCCAGAAAGAAATGCCCAAATAGGCGGCAAAGGTCCCGAGCGTCATCGGATTGCGGCAGTAGGTAAAGGGACCCTTCACGACGAGTCTCCTCGTGGGCATCATCGGTACTGGCGTTCCCTTACCAATCGTCAACTGAACTTGGATTGACCACAACCCGAGAAAGCCACCTCCCACCACAAGCAATAGACCGACAATCAAGTTCATTACGCTTAAGGTGAATCGTGGTAGCTGAAGCCAGCGATCGATCGCAGCGGAGGAGACAACGAGCAGAAAAGGAAATATCAGAAGGAAAAAGATACCTTCAAAACCAAGGGCGATAAGCCTCTGTCTTATACTGTATTCACGTTTAGCCCAATCCTGGAACTTTTTCATAATCCTTCTCGTTTCGTAGAGTGCCGCTGCTTCTTTAGAGTGTCCAGTTTGTAGAGCACTGTTCCATAACCGAAATTTCTATTGTCAATTTCTTGCATTGTTTCGATACTCTCCTGTGGTGAAGTAATACCCTCAGATTTTTTTGACCTCATTTTCTTCCGTATTAAAAATAATGTCAAAGGACTACATTCCACCTTCCCTTTCGACTCTTTTGATCAACTTATTTTTTTAATTTTAGCTTATATTCTGGCATAAAGACAGCTAATTTGACTATCCTGATTTATTCAGTTTATTCTATAGTTGAATGTTATTTTATAATTATAGATCCTATTTTGTTTTTTTACTACCAATCTGAGTCGGCTGGAAAGAGACTGTAATGCTTTACGCCCTGACGGGGTTGAGCCATCCAATCTGCTACAGTCCCTTTCCATTTCAGATAATGTTCAGTATTTTGGTGGCTCTGAAATTCTTCTGGAGACTTATAAACCTCATATAAGAAGAATTGCGAAGGATCATTTTCAGCCTGCAAGACATTGAAGTGGACATTACCTGGTTCTTTGCGAGTGTTCGAAGCATTTTCAAAGGTCGCTTCTTTAAAGTCTTTAATTTTTTCTGGTTTAACAAACACAGTTACACAGACAACATACATATTTTTCACTCCTTAAGCTATTGCTTTATAAAAAGTTTATTTTATTAGTTTTACTGATTATCTATACTTTTAATTGCTTCAAATCCTCAAGAAACTGATTTTACGAGGTCTCCTTTTAGTACATATATTTATGATAATAATAACCTGAGGCTTCAACCATCCAATTAAGAAACTCCTTAGAACCTATAAGTTTTCCGCGAAAAGTTACCAAAGTTATTAACCTCCTGGTACACCTTCCCTATTATTTAATTTAAAAGTAAATTATTATTATCTGAGAAAATAGGATGTGTTCGCATTTTGTTAAGGAAAGAGTTACATTTACTAACTTTGTTATATTGCAAGACTTGATTCCTTTACTCCCAATAGTAATACGACAAAAGGTTTAAAAAATCCTTCTTTTTAGAGAAAAAAGTTGCAAGATGCAAGGTACAAGTGCGGAGAATCTGCCATAATGACAAAGGGATTAAAACTAACAATATTTATTTATAAATGGGGAAAATGTGTAAAATCTGTGGGAAAATAACTTCTTAAAAACCTTATAAAATAAGGGTTTCAAGAGAATAATGCGAGAATTGCTTGTATAAGCAAATTTTGCCTTAACTGATACTTTACCCCTCAAAAATAGCACTTTTTTAACTAAAATCCCATCACCTCAAAATCTGAAAGTGGCTATTTATAAGGATTTCGTAATTTCGGGGAGGTAAAAATAGGCCAAAAACGGGGGTCGTAATTGCTGATTTTTCGAAATTTGAAGTGCGTTTAAAGGCAATCTCCGTGCGTTTTTAGAACATACCTGAAGGAGGTCTGGAACCCTTACAAATAAAGGGTTTTAAGATAGTAAATAGGAACAGAGAATCGTCCCCTGTTCTTTTACAGGATTTAAGATTCTGAGGAAATCAGTGAAGTCTTCTCCGCTAAGGAAAATGGCCTGTCTGGCATTTCCCCGGGAGGTGATATGATAAAGGGCTCCGTTAAATTCTATACGTAATGGTCTGCTCATCGGGAAACTATAGCATGTATTTTGTTATAATGCAAAACCTGACCCTCTTTTATCTTTCTATTATTTATAAGGCTCCACTTTTTGGTGGAGCCTTATAGCTCATTAGAATGGATTTTTAGGCATTCCCCCTAAAGACATTGGGCTATTGTTAAAATTCAATGGTCCTGAAACTGGGATATGTGGAGTAAAATCAATATATGGTCTAATTAGATAATTATTTGGAGTGACAATATGAACGTACCTATCTACGTGTAAGTAGTCTTGATTTCCAAAATGAGTTGGTGAAAATGTAGTTTCAAAATGAGTTTGAATTTCCATGAAATTTACCTCCTTTTAATTTAATCGTCATTTTGTGGTGGATTGGTTATAGAACCTAATACCTTTCCTACAAGAGCCCCGCAAACGATGCCCAGTGGGCCAGCTCCCATTCCCAATACGGCACCTGTAAATGCCAAAGCATTCCCTAAGAATTCAGAATCATTATTATTTTTGCTTTTATCGCTCATTTTTCACCTCCTAATTATATAGATATTAAAAATTAACTATTTAGTTTAATTTATACCCATATCGGCTGCTCTTATGTAATTCACGATGCCTTATTTATTATCAGTGAATTTCGTTATTCTTTTTTCGGAAAAATAAAATCCCAAAATCATACCCACCAAAGTTGTAATGGTAGGTAACACTATATTTAAATATCCCATTACTTTATTAAATAAGTTGTCGTATATTGATAGAAACAGAGAAATAATTATCATTGTCGCAAAAGTATATATTATTATTTTTGCAATGCAGCTTGCTGTATCCTCTTGCATTATCATTATGTCCTCTACAGGGATTTTTGACTCTGATATAGGATGGACTTGTTCTATTTTTGTTGAGTTATTTATTTGGGATTGTTTTTCATTACCTTCCAAGGCTTTTCTCCTTTTTCAAATTATGGAATTATAATTTCTTTGGTAATTTTGTTGTTTTTAATAATTGCGACTCCGACTCCCTCATCCCTACTTTTAGCGTCTTCGATATATTCAAGCAAAGCTATTGCATTTCTTAATACCTCCGACTTGCTCTTGCCAGAATTTTTTTCTAATTTTGACAAGACTTCATAAGCCTTATCATTAAAGACAACATTCATTCTTTTTGCCATAAATTAAGAACCTCCTTGATTAATTACATATTTTTGTTATTGCTTTTATTACTTTTGGGATTTTAATTCAAGACAATTCACTTGTCCAGAACATCCGATATGGGTATTTATCTGTATTGAGCACGTATATAAATTTCGATTTCTATGCTTTTATGGTGTGCCTTAATTACACAATAATATGACAATAACAACACTGATAATATGTATTACATACACATAATATAATAAAAAAAATTGAATGTCAAGCCCTACTCTTTTCCAATCTGAAGATGAGCCTGAAATAAGTCTCTGACAGATGAAAGTTTGACAGGCTAAAGGTAAGAGTCATAATAGCTATATTATGGTGATAACTATGAATGACTCACAATTAAGCAGTA
>Ga0265592_1000161_pt1 | contig 39318 bp, 36 predicted proteins | sample saktaG_7_FD_190141 | JGI IMG/M metagenome (GOLD analysis project Ga0265592, IMG submission 190141) | Saline water microbial communities from Sakinaw Lake, British Columbia, Canada - sak_2010_1_5_120m | ecosystem: Environmental > Aquatic > Non-marine Saline and Alkaline > Saline ... | reverse complement strand
CTCGGTTATCCTGAACTCGATCGGCAAACGCTAAGATATCGCTAAGCGTAATTTTCTCTTCGTATGATATCCCCGTCCCCTTATTATGCCGCGCGAAAATCCGGTAACTTCCTCCATTTACACTATTTTCTTCAATCTTGAACATTTCAAGCCCATTTTTTTCAAAAAGATACTTTAAAGAATCCAAAGAATAATACTCAAGATGTTCATGACAAATGTTTCCAAGATCGTTCTTCTCAAGCATGGGAGTAAGACACATTAACTGCGCGACAAAAACGCCGTCCTCAGCTAACGCGAGAGCCGCATCCTTAATAAACTTATTCGGATCTTCAAGGTCATAGAACATTCCGATAGCGGTTATAACTTTCGCCTTTCCAAATCCCCATTGCCGACCAAGTTCCATATATCTCTCATAATTCCAAAAATCATGCATTACGTAATCGGTATTTTCTCTTAGCGCGTCCACAAGATTATTTGCCGGCTCACATCCCACGCGGCGAAGTCCTTTTTCTTTGTATGTTGCCAATAACGTACCATCATTGGCTCCGATATCCAAAACCACATCCCCGCTCTTAAGCGGCACCACTTCTTCAATTTCCTCTGTAATATCCCTTAAGGCTTTCCTCATCGTATCTGTCACTCCTGATCGATACCAATAGTAGCGCGCGTATAAAAGTTCTTGCGGGGCCGTATGGCGAAGCTGTAATAATGAACATTTATCGCACATAACCAAGTCAAGCGGCGCTTTAAGCCCCTTCCCGACTTTGTCTTTAGGAACAAAATCATTAATGTATTGCTCTCCAAGCGAAAATACGTCACTTAGCGACGCTTCGCCGCATAAACGACAAGTTGTACGTGTAATTGTTTTCATTAATATCCTCTCTTGTACCACAACCGTTCTGTCAAAAGTTTTCATCCAAATGTTTCCTAATCCTTTGTGTTTAAAACAGTTACATAGGACTATCTGACCGCCCATAAAAATTTATACCACAGAGTCACAGAGACACAGAGTTATTAGAGCGCCATTCTCTTTACATCACTTTTCATTAAATCAGCATTAAAATTCAAAATTAACCCTAAGTTTAACTCTGTTAGTTTTAAATAGGTTAATAATTGGGCCTGATGAACAGGTAAAATAGTTCCTACGCATTTTATTATTCTTTCCGATATTCTATTTTCCAACTCTAATTTGTCCATTGTATTTCTCTGTGCCTCTGTGACTCTGCGGTCTAAGATTTCCATTCTCTGCATCATATACCCAATTAATTCTGTTTAAATTCTTTCATATTCTTTCATTTTATTTTTGGCAATACCACCACAACACTAAAGATGAACGAAAGAGGTATATGTATGCCCGAAAGAGCGCCTCTTTCCTACACCAATAGCTACCAAGTTATTTTTGAATTTTGCATAACTTCCTTTACCGCTTCAGCCACCACATCTATTTCTTTTTCCGTAAGCGCCAACCCTGACGGCAAATATAATCCCTGCCGTGAGATGCGTTCGGTAACCGGATAGTTTTTTTCTTTAAAAAGATTCATCTCCCGCAAAACCGGCTGTTCGTGAAGCCCCAGAAAAAACGGCCTCGTACCGATTCCTTTTCTGCCGAGTTCCCGCATCATAATCTCAGCGGTTATCCCCGTATCTTCTCCAAGTTCTACGCAATACATCCAGTATACTGTTTTAGCCCATGATTTTTCAACTTGAAGTTTAATTCCCGGAATAGCTGAAAGTTTCTCCTGATAGTATTTACCAAGCTTTCTCTTTATCCCGACAAATTCGTCTATTCTTTCCATTTGAGCAACGCCGAGAGCGGCCTGCAAGTTAGTCATCCGGTAATTAAACCCCAGTTCCGTATGAAAAAACCTTTTTTCAGGACGAAAACAAAGATTCCGATAAGATTTTGCTCTTTCAGCCATCTTAGAATCGGAGGTAAGCACCATACCCCCTTCTCCGGTCGTGATAATCTTATTCGCGTAGAATGAAAACGCGCTAATATGTCCAAGATTTCCGCATTTTTTGCCTTTATATTCCGCACCGTGAACTTCAGCCGCGTCTTCGATTATAATTAAATTGTGTTTTTCCGCTATCGCCAAAATGGGATCCATATCAACCGGGTGACCATAAATATGAACCGGCATGATCGCCCGGGTTTTTGGAGTAATACAAGATTCAATTTGGGTTACATCCATGTTCCACGTCTCAGGTTCAGCATCTACAAGAACCGGAACAAGCCCGATCCTGAGCGCCGCCAAAGCGCAGGAAATGATCGTAAAAGACGGCAGAATGATCTCATCGCCGGGAGCAAGTCCCGCAGCAAAAAGAGCCGTTTCAAGCGCGGCAGTGCCGTTACAAACTGCCGTGCCAAAACCGGCACCAATGTAAGAAGCAAATCGTTTTTCAAATTCAGTAACAAACGGACCATCCGATGAAATCCAGCCCGTTTCAATACATTCCGCAAGGAATTCTTTTTCACGCCCGTTAAGAAGCGGCTGATTAACCGGAATCATACGTTTTTTCCTTCAAACTTTTCTTTGTCCCGCTCCGGGCAATAAGGACCGTTTTTCACTTCGATCATGCTGACAGGCTCAAGTACTGTCATTCCATGTCCGGCGGTAATTAGCAGAATAACATCACCCGCGGAAAGCTCTCTTGTTTCCAAATATTCTTTACTAAAGGAGTAGAAGTCTATCTGAAGCTTACCTTCCTGAATAATCAGAACTTCCTGTGTACCAACTGTTTCTCTTTTTACAGGATGATGCATATGCGGTTTAATTTTATAGTGCTCCGGACGCGTCATATATCCCAACTGAAGCGAAAAATCATTCGGAGTTATAAATGATATTCCGTCTTTCTTATAATCCTTTCGAACTATGATGGCAAGAAGCTCATCATTATGAGTTATTCTTTCAATCACTGGGACACGTTTCCTTTCATCATAGCATTCTCTGCCAAATAGTCTTTTACGCCGAAAAGAAGTCCTTTTAATACCGAACTATAATGGTATCTTTCATCCTTTTCTTTGTAAACGCCTTTCAGTAATAGTTTCTGAAATATTCTTACACTCGCCTTAACTGCCATTCCAAAAACAATACACCAATATGTAAAAAAATGCGTCTTGTCATAAATGCAATTTTTAGTCAGCATTGCTCCGACTGCGTACGAATAGTTTCGAATATACTTCGGAGGTGGAAAAAGGACAGGGTGAAAAAAAACTAAATCCGGCAAATAAACGATCTGTTCTCCTGCCGCTTTCAATCTAAAAAACATATCGGTTTCTTCCGACCCGCGATATCTGGCGCCGACTCCAAAGCGTTCATCATAACAGCCAACCTTTTCAATCACGCGCCTGGTTAAAATATGCGCACTGCCCATAAAATATTGATAATCAAAACGTTCCAGTTTTTTATTTTTTCCATCCGCGAAAAGAGTCGAAAAAGGAATATTTCGAACCGGATCAATAAGTTTGCCGCAAAACGCGCCGGCATTATTATATATCGCGATTTTTTCCGATAAAACATTGATAAAGTCTTCTTTTATTCCCGCGTCATCATCCAAAAAAACAAGATATTCCCCCGCACTTTTACCGATAGCAAAATTTCTTGCCGTCGATAGCCCTATTCTGTCTATATAGTGGAATCTGATTATTTCGGGATAACGAATCCGGATATCTTTTTTTTGTTCTGCTTTTTGAATAATAACCAGAATTTCAATCGGAATATCCTGATTATATTCATGCGCTTTTTCAATGGAAGAGATGCACTCTTCAAGCTGTCTGTCTCTATCGACAGAAGCGATAATAAATGAAATTTTCGGCATTATTTTCGTCTTTCCATCCTTTTTGTCCCCTGCTCCTTGCCTTATGCTCGTACCATCCAAAACGAACATGGTTCTTCACTCGTATTATTTGCAAATATCGGACATTTCGCGGTGAGTTCTTTAAAATGGTTGTGCTTTAAATAATTAAGCGCGCCTATAATTCTGTATTCGGAATTAAGCGACAAAAACGCTTCCAATAGATATTGTTCGTTCCACAATTTCATGTCACCCAATATCCATTCATCAAGATAATCTTTAGGCGAGAAAATATCGTGTATATGTACTAAAACCCCTTTATTAAGGATCGGTAAAATTTCCAAATATTCAAAAAGCACGTCCCCCTGCGGCCTGATCATGTGGGAAGAATCTATAAATAAAATGTCATTCGCTTTTAATTCAGAAAAAATTTGTTTACCAACACACTCAACTTTTTCCCTCAAAACCTTTACTTCCTGATTTTCAAGCCAAGCCGCCTCATACGGCTCTACGCATATATGTTCACACAAATAATCCGGATTTTCCTTTTTATTCTGCTTGATGGCGCAAATCGCCATTAAGGTTGAATTTCCGCTTCCAATTTCAATTATTTTTCCCGGTTTATAACAGCGTATCATATTATACAAATACTCGGAATCCCCTGTTCCGAAACTGTTATTACTATAATAAAACTCTATCCAGTTAGTTTTTTTTATCGGTATTTTTTTGAGTTCTTCATTAAAAGTAAACTTTTCTAAAATATTCAACTGTTCTTCCGCGTTAAAGCTAATGCCGGTAAGCGCCCTTTCTTTCCTAAGTGACACTCTCAAATGTTTCGGATTAAAAAACGGCTCATAATAATGGTCTCTTATGGGGAAAACTCCCAGTTTCATAAATATTCTTTTACTCCAAACCATTCTGCGCATACCCAACCGTCTTATCGCTAAGAGCAAAACAGCACTGAGAAAAGTTAACGGCATCAGCAAAAAATCACAAAAAGAAATAATTCTCTTCATTTTCATTATAGATTATCTTCCCGATAGGAACGCGCGATTTCTAAATGATAATCCTGCGGTTTATGCATACGAAATCCGTCGTTCCTTAAACGATCCAGCAAATCACGGGCAACACGTTCTGAAGCGTTTCCGTCACCCAGATTGTGTTCCCATTTTTTACCATACAGGTTTTCAAGTTTTCTGTATACGAAATCAAACGGATAACTCTCTGCTTTTCCCGGGTCAAATTTCACGCTTGAGTGTGCATCATACACTTCAGGGCGTTCCGTGGATTTCCGTATCTGCACGGACGGCACTCCAAGCACACACGCCTCTTCCACTATAGTGCCGGAATCAGTAAGCACCCCACGGGAATTAACCATCAAAACCAGCATTTCCTGATAACCCACGGGAGATACCATAATAACATTATCAGGAAGTCTTAGCCGGTATTTTTTAATCACTTTTTGAGTTCTATAACTGGCTGGAAAATAAACTTTGCGTCCGGCGGCGGCAATTAAACTTAAAATATTTTCAAAAGATTCACGAATATGGACATTTTCACGACGATGACAAGTCATTAAATAATATTGTCCGCGCTCAAGACCGCGCGAGGTAAAATAATCATCCGCGGACAATTTATCGTAGAAATCTTTCTTCTCGAAATAATAGGTGTTTAAAACATCTACTATTAAATTTTGTACAACAATAATACTTTTGGGATTAAGGCCTTCTCGTACACCTTGCTTCTTGTATTCTTCGAAATAAGTATAAATTATATCCGATAGATGATCAATGGTGCTTCGATACTTCTCCTCGGGCATACGCCAATCATAGGAACGCATACAGCCCTCTATATGCACAATAGGTATATTTAACTGCGCGGCGGCAATTGATCCCATAACTGTATTTGTGTCTCCTAAAAAAACAGCCGCGACCGGTTTTATTTCATCTAAAACCGGAGAAAGTTTTCTTATTATAGAGGCAACTTGCTCGGAATCGGTCTCACCGCGCGCGTCAAGCTCAATATCAGGGTTAGGAATATTAAGTTCTCTAAAGAAGATATCTTTCAAATTGTCTGAATAATGCTGTCCTGACCATATGAAAACGATATCATCGCCTTTAGCGGCTTTCAGTTTCTTCAGGATGAGAGACGCTCTTATGACATCCGGCCTTATGCCAAGAATAATGGCGAGTTTATTTCTTTTCATAAAAGTTCGTCTCCTCAATATATTCTTTCAATTCTGACATAGCATCTTTCATTAAATGGTCACCAAAAACATCTGCCAACATTTTTCTCTCCGTGGATAAAGTCCTATCCAAAACACATATCCCCTTATCAACTTTGTTAATTTTAAGCCCGGAGAAAAAAACATCATTAAAAATTGAAAGCAGTTCATACTTATTAACAGTACTATTGGGCACAAAATGGTGTATATTCAAATCACGTACCAGACAATCAAAAAGGTCTTCCTTTATAATTTTCGCGCATATCTTCGCGAACTGAAGAGTCGTCACGCCGTTCCAAAGATGCGTAGAAAAACCGTTTACCTCATTCCCTTTTTTGTTGGATAAAAACCATTCCAAAAGAAACGCTTTCTTATATCTTTCAGGACCGATAATAGAACATCTTATATTAAGAAGCTCATCCCTTTTAACTTCTCCAAGACTTTTTGTCTTACCATAGACATCAAGCGCGTCATGCAAAGACGATTCCTTATAACCTCCGTCTTTTCCGGAATAGACACAGTCCGTCGCGATCTGTATTATCTTAAAATCGTATTCTTTAGCGTAATCAGATAAAATGTGAGGGAAATATCCATTAATCCAGATCGCGTTTTTTATTTCGCGAAAATTATCATCATGGCAAAAGGGTTTTGTGATTCCTATACAGTTAACAACATAATCAACTTTCTCAAAAACTTTTTTGTCATGAGAATAAACATCGAAAAATATAAATTCGTCTTGTTTTTTTCTTGAAGTACCCAATACCTCAAAATCAGTCTTTCGCGAAAGATAATCATACACCATGCTTCCCAGCATCCCCGTAGCGCCCAAAACCAACACTTTCATGTTTCTCCTCACAATTATCCCGCATAGAGATACTTTAGATATTTCCAATATGTTTTAAGATCGTATCTAAAGTTTCCCTTCCCCGCGGCGCGTTCCCTTGAACCTAAAAAGTTCGGCACTTCCGAAATTTTGTCAGTTATCCTTGAAACCTTCATGTATTCTTCCACAATAACGGCGAAATGATCTTCGGTAAGTTCAATCTTCTTAAATATATCTGTTTTTACGGCTCTAAATCCGTTTGTAATATCCGTGATGGTGGATTTTGTAACAAAACGCGCGAAGCGATTTCCAAGAAGAGATATAATTTTCCGGGTAAAAGGAACATTAACCGTTCCCGCGCCCTTGACATATCTTGTCGCTTTAATGTAATCCCAGTTTTCCAGCATTTTCTTATAAAAAGATCCTAAATATTTCGGATGGTTGGTAAGATCGCTATCCATAAAAAGAATGTAATCAAAACCGGCTCTTGCGGCGTATTCGCCGCCTGTCCTAAGCGCGCCTCCGTAGCCTTTGTTCTTCTCATGTTCAATATAACAAAATGTGTCTTCACCTATTTTTTCAGATAAAGCCTTTATCACAGAACCGGAGGCGTCCTTTGAACCATCGTTTATAGCGGCAATTTGTACTCTCCAAGGTACTTCTTTCGCATACCTTAGTATTTCACTTAAGTTTCTTTCAATAACAGCGCCTTCGTTATACACAGGAATAACGATACAAACTTTGAGCGTATTTTCTAAAACCATAAGATACCGCTCTTATGTAAAAAACCTCGTAAAAGCAAATAAAAATATCCCCAACCTTCCTTATACAGCCTAAAATCCGTATTTTTTCTTTTGATTGTTAAATCAGAACGCGCGTACGCTACGCGGCCATCAGCAAGAAGACTTTTTAACGTGATTTCAGAACATATACTATACCCATTCTGAGTTAATCCGATAGTCTGGATAAAAACCCTATCAAACATCTTAAATCCATAAGTGGAATCACTTATATCAAAATTGAGAAGCGCTTTTATTAAAGACCTGTAGATTTTTTGATACATCAGAAATTTAAATCCGACATTTTTCGCTTCGGTGCCGGCATTGTAACGATTTGCCTGGATTACCTGATGCCCCTCTCTCGCCTTATCGAGCATCTTGTTTATAACAGTAAGATCATCTTCATCGTAGGGCGATACCAAAACTACATATCTGGATGAAGAATAAGCTATTCCAAACCGAACAAGCGCTCCGAAATTTCTGGATAAACCTTTCCTTTGCAATACGTCAAATTTTAACCACGCATATTTCTGTTTTATTCTTTTTGCAATCCCGCTCGTAAAAACCGGATCTTCATTAGCAACAATAATTACGTCAATATCCGTGGGGTTAGCCATTATAAAATGAGCGAGTTTATCTATAAAAGCGGGGAGAGCTTCTATTGATCTTGTACATGGAATAATAATAGACAGTTCATTCATATTAGAAATTTGCGTTTTCTACCTTTCCCAGGGGCGATGAATAGTCCGTAAGGAGAGGTCTTAAATAAAAATAATTGGAAAATCTGTTTAAAAAAGAATTTTTTATACGCTCCTCTTCCAAAAGTTCCTTTATTTCCAAAATACCGTCATCAATAGAAACTGAAGGATCAAAAATAAGGTCTCTCTTAGCTTTTTCGCTGGAAACCCTATAGTTCCTGTTATCCTGAAACATGGCAGAACTTTTATTGATTGCCAAATCAGAAAAAAATGACTTTATTTTATCGGCAAGTTCGATTATGGTCGTGTTGACGGAATGAAGATTGTACACGCCTGTTTTTTTTTGGAGAACCGCTTTTTTTATTGCCTCTGCCGCGTCGGAGACATGCAGTAACGGCCGGTATTGCTCTCCTCCGAATACGCTTATATGCTTATGCATAACCGCCCTCATAACAAGAGTGTTAACAACAAGATCAAATCTCACGCGGCTGAATCTGTCCCCCACTCCAAACAATGTTCCCAACCGAAATATCACAGCATTTGAATCGGAAAGCGTTTCTTCCGCCCATAATTTTGATTTAGCATAAAGCGACAAAGGATTTAACCCGGATTCTTCCGTTAATGTTTCTTCGGCGGCACCGTAAACAGAACAAGTTGATATAAACACTATTCGCCCTTTGAATTTCTCCGATAGGAACTTTACCGAATCCCGATTCACGGCAAGAGTAAGCTCACTATTGAGGTTACATGCCGGGTCACCTACAAGCGCCGCGAGCCATACAACCACATCCGCCCATGAAAGATGCTCTTTGAGCCTGTTATAATCCCTGACATCTCCATAAATAAAATTTACAGGTTTTCTGTATGTTTCTTCATACAAAAGAAAATCATAAACTCTTACCTCATGTTCGGTTTCGAGAAGGATATCGGTCACTACCCCCCCCAAGTATCCCGCACCGCCGACTATTAAAATATTCATATGCAAAGTCTCTATTTTTTATCTTTGAAGAACATCCCACGCGTTCCAATAATGCGCGTCATACCTAAAATCATCCCCGCGGCTTTTTTCTAATCGCGATGTAGAAAAAAACATTAATTTCGTTTTTTTTGTAAGAGACATAAATCCATTCGCATATCCGGCGGGAATATACAAAACTGAAGGTTTCTTCTCTGAAATGGTATACCTCCATATTTTACTGTCCTTAGACGGATTATCCCAGTTATCAATCTCGACCGCCCCTATTAGCGCGGCGCCGCTTACAACGGTCACATATTTAGCTTCCCGTTTATGAGCATGCCACGCGCGTATAAAACCGGATCTATGATTACTAACCCAATAAAACCGTTTCACTTTATCAAAATTAAAATCGTTTACGAATCCAAGTTCCCCTCTGTCATCTACAGCCAAAGCTCCTTCAATCAATTGCGGTGCTGTCATTTTTTCCTCCTACTTCTTTTCTTCTCTAATATCAAAAATCAGATAATTGTCGGTTACGGCAATCGGCGCGTATTTTTCATTCAAGTATCTCCAGAAATCTTTATTGTTTTTTGTTGCCTGAACTGCATTTGTATATTTCGAATTTATCGCCACATATGCTGTCGCGCCACGGGCGCGCTGATTTTCCAGGTCTCGAATCGCCTTTTCCCATACTATAAAAAAACTGGTTTTCCGTTCGGAATAATAAGCTAAAACAGCCGGCGGGACACCCCCTTGATTCATAACAATAAAACGCTCTTTAGGTGTATTCCTTTTGATTATCTCAGAAACTTCCAATACATACGGCATTCGCAGAGTAATATCGTACATATATCTGAAATACTTAAAATACCCTATTCCATAACCGATCAAAATCAAGGAGATAAGCCCCAGTCCCAACAACTTAACCGCTTTTTTCTTAAACACCTTCTTAAAGAAGTTTCGCCTATTTAAAAGCCATTCCACACTAAATCCGAAAAAAATCGCGGATAGAGGAAGAAGCGGCAAATGATAGTATATATGCCCGCTGTTTGGCCCGGCAAGAACATAGAAATAAGCGATTATTGCTCCAAGCCACAAATACAGGAGCTTACGTTGGTTTCCTTTTCTCACACATAGAACTCCACCGGCAGTTCCTAAAAAACCAAGCGGAGTTAAAAGTATGAGAACAATTGATCCTCCGACAAATTTATAGAACTTAAAATTAAACCAATGTTCCATTATACCGCGCGTTCTTATGATCTTCATCCAACTAACTCCATAACCTAATGGACAGGGATTCACCGCGTTGAAGTGATGGGCATACACTCCCCAAAGAATTAAAGGCATTATTGCCAGCAGCATATAAATCCAAAAAGTAAAACGCCTGAAAAGATTCCACCTATACTTGAGAAACCAAGCCGTTAATATCGGAACAAATATGATACCCGCGGTCGGTTTTACTAAACCGACAATTGCCGCGAATATTACCGCGGTCAGATACAACCCTATCATCTCTTCTTTCAGCCACCTTATGATAAAATAAAGAGCGCCTATCATGAAAAACATCATTGATGACTCGGGCATAAACGCGCGGCTGAAAAAAATATTCATCGGCGAAAAAGCATACAAAACGAGCGCCGCGAAAGAGCCGGGTCTCGGCAAAAATTGACGCGCTAAGGCGTACATCAAAAACATGGCACCGACGGAAAATGCCACACTTACCAAGCGGCCGATCACGTCACGTGGACCGAAGATATAGTATAACAGTGCCGTTATTCCATGCATCAGCGGAAATTCCATAATAACGTGCCCGGGCATATCTCCAAAAAAATCAAGGCGAGTATGAAATATATCCATATTGTCATAGTAGAGATTCCGCGTCATCATGGCCGTTTGAGCCTGGCGTATCTGATGACTATCTACAAGTGGAGAATTGATCCCATACAAACGCACAGCCAATCCCAAAAGAATAAGCAACGCTAAAATAGTCCACTCATATTTTATCCACATCAAAAAAGACTTTTCCTGACCATTCATAACATTCCTCACCAACCCAACTGTTTATTTGTTATCTCGCTCTGACCGTACAATCTTGCGTCCTTATTATCACAAACTTCCATAAGCCAATGACCATACCACATCCTCTGGCAAATGCCCTAAAGAAGGTAATGGGAATAAGCATCAGATATTTCATTTCTTTAGTTTTTTTCACTACTGATAAAGAGATCGGTAATTGCAAAATAAATGCAAAGAATAACAGTATTAACAAGATAAAACTTACCGGAAAAATTGAACTAAAAGGGATCAAGCAAATAATTATTATGGACACAACGGGCTGAACATAATCCCACATATTGCTATAGTCATCGCCTTTTGCCCTTTCGGGATAATCCATATAGAGCTTAACCCTCCAGAAACCATGCCAGAATTGAGACCTTAGGTATTTCAACAATTTATCGGGATGATAATGGGACACTTCTATATCTTGCGCAAAAATCAAATCGTAACCATTTTTAAGGATTCTGTAGCTCAGGTCATTATCTTCTCCGCTAGCCATTGTGTATTCTTCGCTGAATCCACCAAGCTCTTCTAAAACTTTCCTTCTAACTGACAAATTATAAGAACCCAGAGCTCGCACACATCCGGACATTTTAGAATGCCGGCAAATAATCTCCTGATGAATACAACCTGCTATAGGACTTTCTTCATTAACTATCCCATAGGATCCTCCTACCGCCGCAATTTTACAAGAGGTATATCTTTTAACTAATTTAGAAACCCATTTCTTCTCCGGAATACAGTCCGCGTCGGTAAAGCAAATTATTTCACCCTTAGCTTTCTTCCAGCCACTATTTCTTGCGTTGGAAGGACCCATTCTCCTCTGGCGAAGATATTCAATGGGATATTTTTCAACTATTTCTTTTACATTGTCGGTCGAACCGTCATCGACAACAATGACTTCCATATCTTCTTTTGGATAATCCTGTTCTAAAGACATTTTTATCGTTCTCTCTATGGTGGAACAAGAATTATATACGGGGATCACTATGGACACTTTTGTCATTTAATTAGTCTCTCCTGCTACAAGCAAAAATATAGTCTAATACATTCCTCTGATGAAAAAAAGATTTAGATATCTTGACAAAATTTATTGGGTCACGAAATATTTTCTTTAAAAGAAAACGAGGTTGGAGATAGAAACTCGCTATAGCTTTTTTAAAAACACGCTCCACCTCTTCTTTAGTTGTACCCAATTCGAAGATTGCCTCACCTGAATAACGGTCAAATTTAGACCAATCATGAGTAAGAAATTTACCTTCTCTTTCGACCATTTTATATAATTGTGTCCCCGGATATGGTATGGCAATTTGGAACTGAACATAATCAGTATTCAATTCTACCGCAAGTTTTATTGTCTGCATCATATCGTCTTCTCTTTCATAAGGCAAGCCCACCATAGCAAATAAATTGATCCTCATGCCGGCTTTTCTGACAAGAGCAACCGCTTTCTTGATCTCAGGCAGTGTAATTTCCTTCTTTACACTATCCAAAGTCTTTTGGGAACCGGACTCAACGCCGAATGATAACGCGTAGCACCCGGATTCTTTCATCAATTCTATCAGTCCTTCCGAAACTCTATCGACTCTGATCCCTCCGGGCAAATTCCAAGCTATTTTAATCTTTCTTAAAATTATCTCTTCACAAAATCTCCTGGCGTGATTTTCATCAAGAGTAAAATTATCCTCAATAATTTCTATTTCCTTAGCACCATAGCGATCAATAAGATACTCAATTTCATCAACCACTTTTCCAATAGACCTTAATCTGAATTTTTTTTTAGCCTGAAAACAATAAATACAGGCGTAAGGACAACCTAAAGTAGTTATAATCGGAAAATAGGTACGATGCTTCTTGGTAGGCGATTTATAGAGATCCAGCTGAAAATTATCCCAATTGGGCAACTCCAGCAAATCTAAATCCATCAACAATTCTCTGTCAGGATTGTGAACTATTTCCGAATTTTCATTAATCCAGGAAAGACCATCAATTTCACTTAAATCACCTTTTTGGGTTAATGCCCTTAGCAAATTGGGGAAAGTTATAAATCCTTCTTCCCTTATAACAGCATCAACTACTCCGGAATTTAAAGTTTCATCGGGTAAAACCGTGGGATGTGCACCGCCAAAAATCATAAAAATATTTTTGGCGGTTTTTTTTATATTTTTAGCGATATCCAGAGCCTCACAAATTTGCGGCGTTGTTGAAGTGATACCAACTACGTCCGGAGAATTTTTTAAAACTTCGAGTGCCGCTTCTTCAGCGTTAAGATTTAAAGCAAAGGCATCGATTATAATTACCTCATGCTCCAGCTTGATTGCCCCCGCGGACAAATACGCGAGATTAAGCGGCGGTTCAACTGTGGAAAAACCATAAAAATTCGGATTCACAATAACTATTTTCATTTCAATTTTCCTCTCGACTAATTTACCACACAAAATAATAGCATGCCAAAACGCCTACCTAAAACAGATTCGGGAGAATACTTAACAGGCAGTACATTAATTCCTCCGTTTTCAACTATTTTACAACTATTTTTTTTATGTAAATTTTTTAACCTGCTCATGGTAAAAGGGTTTTCACTGATATTGGGCATATAAAATGGACGCAAGAGGGTCCAAAGCGAATACTTGCCCGGAACAAATGTTATTATATTGCCATTCATCTTCTTCATTCTATTAAAATTTTCAAATATCCTGACTTGCCCGGTTAAGGAATAATGTTCAAACAATCCATCGGAAAAAATCAGATCAAATTTTTTGAAATACTCAGCATCAAGATTCTCGTCAAGTAAGTCTTTGTTTAAATATTCAGCAGATCTATTTTGCGTTTCAACCTTTGTGATCGCGAGAGCTTCTTTAGAAGTGTCCAGGGAATACGTATCGCAATTCTTGGAAATAAAATAGTTAGAGAAAAAGCCCGATCCGCATCCGGCGTCTAATACTGTCATCCCTTCCTTTACATATCTGTCTAAAATCTTTATTATTCTGCGTTTGGACCAACTTATGCGCGTAAATCTGCCGCCACTCTCTTTGCGCCAAAAATTATCCCAAACTTTCGGCTGTTTTTTTTGTTTCTTCTCTCTATTCGTCTGGAAATAATTCAAGAAACTTTTCAAACCATAAAACTTGGTTTTTATATCTGCCCACGAATCGATATTTTTTAAGACCCGTAATATTTGTTTAGGACTCAAATAGAAATTTCTCAATCCCTTATCAACTAATTCATCAATCTTCTCAGCTGAAAGCGTGGGGAAATTAACGATAGTACGTTGTTCTAAATTTTCATCCACCCATTCTGTCCAGTCTTTTGGAATAAGGTAATCTCGGGTTTTACACCACTTATAAAATTCCGTACCGGGATAGGCACAAATACCGCTAAATTGTGCTGTGTCTATTTTTAAGCTTTTTGCTCTATCAATAGTCTGTAACGCTGTATCCTCTGTTTCTTCCGGCCCGCCGATCATAAAACATCCATGTATTCTGATACCTGCTTCATTAGCTTTCTTGGTAAACTCCTCCGTCTGTCCGCACCGAATCCCCTTTTTGACATTGTTTAGCATATTTTGGTTCCCAAACTCATAACCTACGCAAAGCATTCTGCATCCCGACCGCTTCATCAACTCCAACGTCTCAACATCGGTAAGGTCGGCCCGAGCATTAGCACTCCACGAGATCTTCACACCTCTTCTCAATATTTCTTCACAAACTATCTGTATTCTTTCTCTTTGATTTATGGAAATTAAAGTATCGTCTTCAAACATTATCTCTTTCAAATATGGAAACAATTTTAAGTCGTATTCTATTTCATCAACAATCCTTTTAGGGCTTCTTGTTCTATACTTATGACCATACATTACCTGAGGAAACAAACAAAAAGTACACCGGCTATTACAACCTCTTCCACCCACCAAGGTAATAAAGGGATAGGACTTTCCCGCGTCACGATAATCTCTGGGATCAATAAAATGCCAGGCGGGAAAGGGAAGATTATCCAAATCCTCAATAAAAGGTCTATCGGGATTATGCTGAATCTCGCCGTTTTTACGATAAGAGAGACCTTCGATTCCCGAAAAATCACCGCCGGAGGCAATCTCTCGTAAGGTGTAATCATATTCACGCCTTGCTACGGCATCCAAGACTTCCTTGCCTTTCTCCAACGTGTCATCGGGCTCCGCTGAAACATGCGGACCAACCATTACGGTCAAACACCCTTTGCCTGCTACATCTTTACAGAGTCCGGCATAATTCAGATCAGAATAGATCGAAGGAGTGGTGGCATGGATCACAACCAAATCCGGCATATATCTCTTAAGCTCTTGTTTGGTCTGGTCAAAGGATATATCCTTGGCGGCACCGTCTATAAATCCGCACTTATGGCCTGCTTCTTCCAGAACGGCAATTGCTCCGCATAAATAATCCGGATGTCTCTGCACACGCCCGCGTGACTTGGCAAACCATCTGGCTGATTTACAAAAACCATGACCGTAGGCAGGATTTAAAACTAAAATTTTCATCTTTTGCTCTTTCTTATTGTTAGACAAATTTATGTGCCGAGATTACTCTCAAATTGGTTTCCTTTATTTTTTATTATCATCTTGAGTTTTCCATAAACCGCATTATAGGCATATCCGGCAAAAACGCAAAGAAAAGGCAGAATAGGATATCGATATATTAAGCCTAAATCCGCGAAACTCGCGGAATGAAGCAATGTGTAATACAAAATAAAAACAACAATAAGCCACGCGCTTTTTCTCCATTTTTTTCGAGAAATAATCATTCCAAAAAAAGAAGCGGGTACAATAAGAAACCACATCAATCCTTTATATACTTTAGCCCACGGCCGCATAACATAAGTAAACGGACTCCAAAAAATCACAAAACGATGCCAACAGCTTGCAAAATATTCTTTAAAATTATCTTTAATGAACACCAGTATTTTTAAACCCAGAAAATCATAGGTCTCATATCCTTTATCAATATTCACCCCCGCATATTGCTCCCCATTCTCGATACTTCCAAACAAAATTCCCGATTCATCGGATAAAACAGTAAATTCACCAAACACAATATAATTACGTATGCCCCACGGCAATAAAACCGCAAAAATAATTAAAGCCATCACCAAAGCTATTTTAAGACCTTCTTTTCTATTTTCTGAAAAAGAAAACACTTGCCAAATAAAAAGAATAGGCATAAAAGGCGTAATGGTGATCCTGGTCAAACAAGCAAGCCCAAAAATAACAGCACTCACATAAATCAAAAATAAATTTTTCCGGGAATTGCCCTTTATCAATAGCCAAAACCCTAAACCCAATAAAAAGATAAACAAAGTTTCCGTACGCGCGAAACTCGCCCAAAAAATCAGATCTAAGTTAAAAACCATGATAAAACTTGCGAATAAAGCCGTCATTTTGTTAAAAATTTCTTCGGCAATAAAATACACAAAAAGACACATCAAAGAACTAAGAATAATCTGTGGAATAAAATAAGCTAAAGTATTAAATCCGCCCACAAAAAAACAGCATGCCAAAAACAAAGAATATAGAGGAGGAACAAGTTTGTGAACAAAATAGTTTTCATCGATTTTCTTCCACTTCACGTAGCCGGGAAAATGTGCCTCAGGATTCGAAGCCGTAATCCTTTTATCCCTGCTCATTACCCCTTTACCATCCAAAAAAGCTTTCGCGGCACAAATGTACCACACTGCGTCACAAGAAGTTCTGCCATCTGCCCGATATACTGTCGTTACAAAAGGCGTACGAAAAAACAATTCCTGCCTGGCCACATTAAGACCTATTCTTAATACCATTGCAGTGAGGAATAACGTTATTAAAATAGTATTTCTGTTCAGAAAAATTTTTGGATGCATATTGTATACCTTACATTGTCGCGCTTATACATGAAATATTTTTTCCATTTACTTTCAATTTTGATTCTTTTTCAACAAGATAGGGAATTTCGATCCTCTCAGCCATCAGTCCGGTCACCGTCATAAACGCGGAACCAAACTCCGGTTTCTTCTGATAAACCGAAAACCCTACTTTGCACCCAGATATTGTTATACCGTTTATTGTAAGACTTGATGTATCTTTGCTGGCCGCGGAAATGCCGGCATTTTGAATTTCAAGAGTATCGGCTGTCACCGTACTGGCTTCACCAACACTTAACCCCTTGTCTCCGGCCCCATTCACAAAAATATCCCGAATATCCACAACACTCCCGGAAATATCAAGCGCATCGTTCCCGCAATTCACAAAAGATGTGTTAGAGATCTCCCCATTACTGAAATCAATGTCAAGCGCGTCAAAAGCGGTTTCATTAAAAAAGCTTTTGCTGATGGAAAAATTAGATCTAACAATATTCAACCCATCTTCCGACTTGTTGCTCAAAAATTGACAGCACGATATAGCTACATCCGATTCATAAAAAGTAACCGCTCCGGTCAATTCCCAACCGGCATGAGACGGATTTGACAACCCTCTAAAAATGGTATTTTTAAGTATCGACTCTCCATCGGCATTCATTACAACAATACCTTGACCCGTTAAATCTTTGGAGCATATAACAATAGGATTTTCTTCAGTTCCAAAAAATTTAAGGGGAGAATAGGAAAGTATCCGTGCTGATTTCTGAAGATCCAGCACAGTTCCCTCTTGAGCGATAACTTCATAGCCCTTTGGAATAATTAAGCTGCGCTTAACGGCCCATCTCCCGCATTTTATAAATATCTTTTTCTCCGGCTCATCCACCTTTAAAAATTCGAAATCGCTAATATTCGGGGACTGACGCATAAAATCATTCGCGACAAAATTATCAGAAATTACCGAATAGGGGAAAACCTCCGAATACATTATCCTATTCGTTCCCAATATTTTATATTTCACTTTCAGATCTTTAGCCGCAGTATTAGACAAATTACAATTTTTCGGGAACAAAAATCTGTGAAGATTATACTCAATCGGCTTAGAACACTCTTTGGGTATCAATATGATTTCATCCTCTACGGGAAAGAAAAACTTATCCATATATGAAACTCCAAGCACTTCAGCCGGAAGCGTCAATATATTGCCAATCTCAAGCACAACACTTTCCTTATCGCTCCTATGGAAATAAGCATTAGCACCTTTAACAGGATTAAGTAATCCTTCAATTCTTTTCTGATTTAGATAAAAAACATCCTTTGAGAAAAGATAATACGGAAATTCTTTATAAATAATGTTCAAGTTTCTCTGCAATTCAGGGTCTATCTCATCGAATAACTTATCCAAATAAGCTTTTTTAGAAATCCGTTCAAGTGTTCCCATATATTTCTTCAAAAAAGAAGTGTCACTAAAAATTCTCTCATAGAACCTATTCGGCTGTTTTTTCATATAAGAGGCAGGAAATAATTCACTGATACAGGTAAGTGGATCTCCCATATACAGATCAAATCCAATAGGTTCAAGAAGAGATGTTACCGGATTATAGTAGAACCTGAGGTTAAACCATGCTGCTGAACCATGCACCGCGCTCATCAACTCTGAAAGGGCAAAAAATCGAGCTAATTTTTCGGCGTCAAATACTTTGTCTACCGGAAGTATTCCCCTTCTGAACGATTCCAAAAGATTTTTGCCAAGAATAAATTGCCTGAATATTTCAGGTTTTTCCAAAACATCTCTCATATTAAAAGCATCTATATCCGCTGCGGATTGAAGCCGCGGACCCGTCAAAAAATCCGCGTCTACCGCATTTATAACCCCGCTAAATTGCAAAGAATCTTCTTCCGCCCAATAAACATCTTCATTAAACTTAATAATCGGACCTTCTCGGTACTTATTGTTCTCAATAAGCCTTTTTTCGAAATGCTCTTCAACAGCATAAATTCCATAATTCTTACCATTTAAAATAACTTCCATGAACCTGTATCTCGGAATAAGGATTTCTTCTTTTTGCATAACTTTGTGAGCTATCCATTCACATACATAATTGCGCGTCTTTGGGTGTTGAATTGAAAACCGTTTCATTCCAAAAAGAGTTTCATTGTCTTTTACCTCAATTCTAAAAGACCACTTACCTCTTACAAGATGATCCATGGCATCACCTTTTAAACGAATCTTCGCTTTAACGGTTTTGCCGTTAGTACGAATAACAGCGGGAACATAAACCTTACAATCGGAAGTAATATGGTTACGCGATAGCGCGATTTGGCGCATGTACGCAAGCTTCTGGTAATCCTGGTGCTTTATATCAATTGCGATGCTTTTCGGTAATACTTTGATGCCTCTTAAGTAGTTGGGTATAATCTTCAGTTTAGCTTGTCTAACTTTGTTAAGAACTTCAGCTACACCTGTTTTATGAAGAAGCATCCCAAGAAAAAGACTACTCAGAATAATTGCCGATATTAGTGCGACAGCTAAAATTGAAAAGATGATCATTCTTACCGGACGCTCTTGTATTGCCAACAAAGTTTTCGCTTTTTGACTAAGCCTGCTCTTTTTTAACTCTTTCAGTTTCACGATTTCCTTTTTACGGTATTTAGCTCGATAATGAGTTTTCCTTGAAATATTTTGCCTAAACACATATAAAGATCACTTAATTTTTCCCAACGCGCCGCGCCATATCTTTGGAATTAACTTAAAATTTTTCAAAATTAAAAACGGAGTTTTCTTATTTTGAGAAGGTGGCAAAAGATGTCTCGGGATTCGTATCTATACCCCTTACATCACTACTCATTATCCCTTTACCGTTCCGTTCAAAAAAGCTTTCGCGGCAGAAATGTACCACGACGCGTCACAAGAAGTTCTATCGTCAACCCGAGATACTGACGTTACAAAAGTGTACGGAAAAACAATTCCTGCCTGGCTACATTAAGACCTATTCTTAACCCCATTGCAGTGAGGAATATAGCCAGTAAAATTACGCTTCGATTAAATTTAATTTTTGCCGGTTTATTATTCATTTTTCAATAAACGGAAGAGGCAGGCCTCTGCCCTACTTATTTAAAATTCCACAATCGGTAATTTTTGTTCTCTCGCGGGTTTTTCTAACATTGTTTGAATTAAACCATTATTTTCAATGTTTTCAAGCCGCTTAAAAAGATGTCTATTCCACTGTTTGACCCGCGTCATAAACCCCCTCGAATAATCCTGTTTTTTAAAATTTAATTCTTCTCCGGCTCCTATTTTTTCAATAGCTTTAATAAGCAATTCCACGCCAAGCTTTGTTAACCGCATATTCACCGAATGCGCGGTATCTTCGGAGGTAAGATAAGCTCTTTTCTGGGCTAAAATATCTCCGCCGTCTATCTCTTTAGCCAATTTATGTATGGTCACTCCTATATTACGCGGATCCCAATTCAATAAAGCCCACTCAGTACAATATGAGCCCCTGTAATATGGAGACAAACCCCAATGCAAATTAAGTGCTAAGCGAGAAGTTTTTAGTACACAGTCTTTCACAAGCGAGGTTCCATGATTTAGAATGAGATCCGGCTTTTCCCCTTCTAAAAGCTCCTGAATAGCTTCAGAATTTATATCATCAGCCGTTACTGTGGGTATATCTCCGTTAATTTTCTTCCAGTCATCGCCAAAATGTTTATTATAGTCGCGAATCCTATGTTTTCGCCTTCTGCCTGCCGTCAAGACTCTGTTTACAACGTCTTCAAAACTACAGAATATCCCTTTTGCTTTAACTTTATTTATTAGATCCAGCCGAGCGCGGGAAGACTCTATTATTGCCAACGATATTTTGTATTTCTTATTAATCGAGTTCAAGAAATAAATCTGCGCGGGGTTGAGCCGTATCATGCAAATAATTTTTACCATATCGTCATCATCTTTCTAATACTTTTCGCGAGTCTAACATCCCTTCGACAAAGCAAACACTGACTTTCAATTTGATCGTTTGCCTGTAAAGCAAAACGCCCTAGGCGCAGGTAATTATCATTTTCGGAATCTATGGGCAGATAGTTTTTTCTATCGTCCACAGTTATTCCTAATTTTAAACCCATTTGTTCCGCTATTTTAACAACTTCATTTGAATATGCGCCATGAGGATATGACATATACAAGGGAATTTTTCCCGTAATATCGCAAAGATCCTCTTGGGCAGTACGGATTGCATCCCTGATTTCACTACGTGAACAATTCGTCAGGGTAGGATGCTTGCTAGTATGATTCCCTAAAAAAACAAATTTTTCCTTTGAGAAATCACCTAATTCCCCCGGTGTAAAAGACCTATCTACATCACCAGTCGGCTTTAGAGCTTCTTTCCCGAATTCATCTGTTATATGTTTCTCAATTTCTTCGTTCGTTTTCGATTGCCCCAGCAAGTTTATTTCTTCCGAAATAGTTCGTGTTAGCATTCCCTGTTTTATTCTTTCTCTATGCAGAACGTCCCACCAGAATGATTTATTTTTTTTCACATAATCGGTTGAAATGAAAAAAAGAGCGGGAATTTTATATTGTTTTAAAATCGGCAACGCGCGTTGGTTGTTATAATACCCATCGTCAAATGTGATCAAAGCGTAATTTCGATTATCGTCCAATCCCTTAAGAACATCGTCTGGTGAAATAAACGTGTATTCATGCCTCAGATAATACTCAATAAATTGACGGAAGTGCCGCAAGGTTATTCCCTGCGCGGGCTGAACGGCATTTAAATGACATTCCCTTTCATCTTGAAAAAGAACATGAAATAGAAATATTACGAGAGATTTCTTTTCCTCGAAAAGTTTTAAACACGTACTGCTAAGCAAATAATCAATATGCCTGATTTTATTTAATAAGAATGGCTTTACGCTCATATGGTCACTTTTAATTTGCTATAACCCGTCAATTTTTTCAAAAATCGCTTTCCTCGCAAAAGGCAAGCGTTATACACCTTGTCTATCAGGTAAATAATATCTTCTTTCAAAAAATAGATATATCTTGTTCCGGTTAGTTTTGAAAGTTTCACGGTTAAAATAATACGCTTGATAAAATTTGCGCCAAAAGGATAAAATTTTAAAAGTAAAAATTCGTCATAGGAGATCTCGTTAGCTCCGGTATGTTTTAAAAAAACTTCATAAGATTTTTTCTTTTGAGTATGGCTTTCTTTGAAAGAAATACTCTCAGGGTGCATACGATAACGCACTAAAAAACGCGGAACGTTAGCTATTTTTGATTTTTTTCTAATTTCAAACCACAGATCATAGTCCTCCACGTGCTCCGAGTTCTGATCGTATCTCAAATCTCCCAATGCGGACCGCCTGATCATCGCGCTGGAATGAATTATGGGTGACTGCAGCCAATATCTCGCTCCTAAGTATTTCCCTTGCGGCATACGAATGTTGCTCGTAATATCTCCCGCAACATTAATCAAACTAACCCAGCTTCCGCAAGCCCCTAATTCCGGATCGGCATCCATAAACGCCACCTGTTTTGCCAATCTGTCCGGCATGCTTATATCATCCTGGTCCATCCGAGCGATATATTCGCCGCGCGAGGCGTCTATACCTTTATTGAGAGTGGTAATCAGTGTTAAGTTAGTTTCGTTACTCAGAAATTTAATGCGTGAATCATCATAACTTCTTATAATATCCGCGCTTCCGTCTGTCGAACCGTCATCTATTATTAGAAGCATAAAGTCTGTAAATGTCTGATTCAAAATGCTTTCAATAGCTTCTCGCAAATATTTTTCACCGTTATAAACCGGTAATAAAACCGTAACTTTCGGATCACAATTAGTCATTTTAAACCTTTGCCCTGATCTTCGTCTCGAAATTACACCCTTTATAATACTTTTCAAAGTATTCCCATGTAAAATCCAAACCCTCCTCAAGAGAAACTTTCGGAACCCAACCGGTTGCCTCCCGAAGCTTTGAACTGTCGAGTATGTTGACGGGAACGTCATACTTTCTGGGCGGTGAAACTTTGACATGCAGAGTAATGTTCCTTGATTTCGCGATTTTTTCGATCATATTTAAAATTTCCCGATTACTTCTGCCAATGCCGCTTCCGATATTATAACACTCGCCTGCCCGGCACGAATTCAAGGCAGAGGCGATCCCGCGCGCGAGGTCTTTGACATAAATATGGTCACGAATCGTACCTTCCGCGCCAAATATATTAATTTCGCGCTCTTCCAAGGCCGAAGCGATCGCTGTCGCCACGAATCCTTGACCAAGAAAAGGTTTCTGGCCCGCCCCAAAAGCGTTGGCGGGCCTCACGCAAACAACCGGAAGGCCCTTAAGCGCGTGATACATCCGGGCATATTTCTCAACAGCAAGTTTTGTTATTCCATAAGGCGAAATGGGATTTGTCGGATGATCTTCTGAAATCGGTAAATTACAAGCCCTTCCATACACAGTTCCACCGGAAGAAACAATAACAATCTTTTTTATCGGAATGGAACAGGCAATTTTCAAAAGATTTACAGATCGCGGCAAGTTATCCGAAATATCCTTAACAGGATCCTCAAAACTGGTTTTGGGAACGGAAGCATAAGCAAGATCAACAATTTCATCTACATCACTAAGAACTTCGCGCAAAAAATCAGTATCACTATAATCACCGGCGACATAACGCGCGCCGGGAGATAAGGTCTCTGACTGTCGGTGATTTCTGTCCACAACAGTCACCGTCTTCCCTTCCGCAGTAAGAATATCGACAAGATGACTCCCTATAAACCCGTTTCCTCCTATAACACAACAACGCATTTTCAATTTCTCCTTTAAGTTCCTATAGACGGAAGAGGCAGGCCTCTTCCCTACACTTTGAATTTTTTTCACCCTTCCTTAATCGCCACAACATAGTACCCTTCGCACAAACTGGCGGCTGACTCGGAGGTTTTGTTTTTTAGGGAAAAATATACAAATGACGGGAATAAAACCATTGCCTCCCAAAAATTACCCAAACTAAGATTTCTTCCTACTTCAGCTCTCATCCAACTGTAATAATCTCCCTCAGCACAAATTTTATTTATTGTTAATCCATTTTTAGGTAGTACTTCCTCATACCACCTGTCACTAAAACCGGAATAAAAATAGTAAGGATCCATGTGACGCATACAACTTAGGGGAGCGGTTAAAATTAATTTTCCGCCTTTTTTCAGAACTCTAGAAAACTCTTTGATAGTTTCAACAGGATACGCGATGTGTTCAAATACTTCCGTACACAAAATCACATCAAATGCCTCATCTCTCTCATCAATGTTCCAAATATTTCCCATATAATCTATTTCACCATACTGGTATTCATTTTTAAACGCGGTTAAGGAAGGTGTTTCATCAACAGTAAATTGACCAAAATCCTGAGCTTTATACACAAGATGCGTGCAATATTTTCGATATCTTTGACTACCGCATCCGGCATCCAGCAAAATTTTACCATCGGGAATTTTTTCAAGTTCTCTCTCCACAAACTCATCACGCACTTTTTGATTATCAAATGTTTTTACGATTTTTCTTATGGGAGGAACTTTTTTTATGAACTTTTTTAATACTGTTTTCATCTGCACCTCTTTGTTTTTCACCTGAGAACTACAACTCATTAAATCTTATACCACTCCGCGGGAACTATATTCTCGCTTGAATAACGAAAATTATCCTTCAACCATTTTTTAGGAGAAATAACGATCTTTTTTGTATTATTATTTAACCATGCACTCCACCAGCTAAAACTACTATTGGCGATGATATTATGCTTACACTTACTCATTAGAAATAGATCCACGATATCGGGTCTAAACAGCGTCTTAACATCGACGATTTTTGAGAATGCGAGTAATTCTTTGTAATTCTTATAAACATTATCAGTGTCATCCGTAAAAATAAACACTTTCAGGTCGGGATTAGTTTTGGAGATAATGTTTAGGGCATTTAAGTAATACTTCACATCGCATCTGTGATATAGAGGGTGCTCAATATACTCTTTCCCTCTCACATGTAAACTTACAGAATTACTTTTAGTTATTTCTTGATATAAGCTCAGATCCATAATTTGACGTTCAATTTTAAATTTCAGATCATCTCTAATAACATCCTTAACTTCCTCAAAAAATCGTTCACTTTGCCAATACCCGCTTAAGTAAACATTACGGCATTTTTTGATCTTTGCTTGAAAACGATCATAATTATCTTCTCTAATAACACATTTCGTTCTCAAGTACGCGCCGGTTATTAGCCGATCTAAATAAACAAGATTATGCTTTCCGACTAAGTTTTTCCTTATTTTTCCGCTGTAAAATTTAACCGGCAGATCAAACGCGTCAGTAATTTTTGTTAAATTTTCACCGTCAAAATCAGTACGGATTATTTGGTCATAATAGTCAAGTGAAAGACTGGTGTTCTTCTTTAACGAAATTGCCCTTCCAAAAGCATATTCAAACAACTGATTCCCTAATCCTCCGAAAAGTCTTACCTGTACCATTATTTTTCTTTCTTCAATACATTTTCAAAATTTAATATTTTCTCTTTATTTCTATCTTTTATTTTTTTCGCCGGGATTCCAGCGTATAACGTCCACGCTTCTAAATCCCCTCTGACGAGCGAAAGAGCGCCGACAGAAGCGCCTTCATTAAAAACAACATTAGGCAATACGACAGTATTTGATCCAACGATAGAGTGTTTTCCTATGCGAATATATCCAATTTTGACATCTCCTTTTACTTTCATCGGCACAAGCGGTGTCGCGATTCCTCCCACATAATCATCACTTCCAGCGACAAGCACTACCCCCGGTGAAAGAGTGGCATATTCATCAAAACTGACCATAGCCTTTCTTCCTCCAATAATTTTACATCCAGAACTAATATGATTATTACCTTTCAATTTCAAGGTAGTCGAAATATATGTAAAATCGTCAATAATACAATTGTCCCCTATTGAAACCAGTTCAGGATATCGAACGCGAACAGTTTTACCGATTATAACATTTTTGCCTCGGTGTTTTAATTTGTTAAGATCAAAAAATATATTTTCCATAAGTTATTATTGTCCTTATCTTTCATGACTTCTTGCGATAGAAAGCTTTTATTCCACGGCAGACTCTTTTGATATCTTCATCTCCGAGAAAAGAAGAAGATGGCAGCCACAAACCATGCGCTGAAACATATTCACTATTTGGAAAAGTGCCGGGGAGCCCATAAGGAGGCTCGCTATGGATAGGAGGGAAAAATGGCCTCGTTCCGATACCTTGCTCCTCCAAAGAATCTTTCAAAGCTAAAGGATCAGGAACTAAGATATCCATAAACCATGGGGAAGTATCCTCCAAATTTGTGTTAACAAATTTGACTTGAGATACTTCTTCTATCTCTTTCTGATATAATGCGAATATCTTTTTTTTTCTCCCTACCCGCCACTCCAATTTTTTCATCTGTTCAATTCCGATCACAGCTTGAATGTCCGTATATTTAAAATTAAACCCCATAACTCTGTAAGAATCTATTCCGGATTTAAACCTTCCAAAATCTTTAATACTAGATACCTCTTTGTATAAAGCTTCATCATCGGTAACTAAAACTCCTCCTTGCCCTGTTGTAATAATCTTTGATGGGCTAAAAGAAAAACTTCCGATAACACCGAAAGTACCTAAATACTTCCCCTTATATTTAGAACCAAGCGACGCGGCCGAATCCTCGATGAGGTGCAATCCATATCCGCGAGCGAAAGCCACAACTTCATTCATATCCGGCGAGCGTCCATTAAGACTTACAAACATAATAGCTTTGGTTCTGGGTGTTATTGCTTTTTCCGCTAGAGCCAAGTCAAGACAATGAGTTGAAGCATCAATATCTACTAAGACAGGTTTGGCGCCGGCTAAAACCACCGCGTTCGCGGAAGCTATCTGTGTATAATTTGGAACAATGACCTCATCTTCTCCTCTAATTCCCAACGCCATTAAAGCAATGGACAAACTTACTGTTCCGTTGCTGACAACGGAAGCATATCTACTTCCCACAAAATCGGCAATAAGGCGTTCAAATTCTCTCGTTTTTTTAAATTCAATCAGCCAGCCGCCACTGTCCATATACTCCGCTACCGCTTTTTTTTCCTCTTTCCCTATCCACGGTTCCATCTGATTAAGCCGGTTCATCGTATTAACCTTTCTTTCAACTTTGATATTTATTACTGAAACAATATGACTACTCAACAAAATACGCGCCTATTTGTTCACGATTCCGTTATATCCTGTCATAGTCCTTAATTGCTTCAATAATTTTATCTACCTGATTATCTGTCAGTTCCGCGTGAACCGGAATCAGAATAACATCATTATCTACTTTTTCCGTGACAGGCAAATTCCGTTTCCCGCCAAAAATAGAATATCTGTCATTCCTTCTATTGTTTACATTCACTTGAATGGAATACTTCTTCATATGCAGAGCAAACGCCTCTCGCCCTTCAACATGAATGGGAAAAATCTGATAATTAGGCGTTTTATCAGGAGAATAGTACAACAATTCAACCTTCGCACAATCCGCAAGGCACCGCCTGTACCTTTCTCCTATCTCTTTTCTTCTTTTCAGCGGAACTTCAAAATGATCTAATCCAGTGATCCCAAGCGTAGCAACGACATCATTCATATTGTATTTAAAGCCAAGAATATCAATATCATCAGGGAGCGGGTCCACTAAACGCGTTGTCTTAGTTTCTCGATCAACTCCATACCAAATATATTTTTTCAGCTTGTTATAGTATTCTTCATTGGTAGTAGCAATTACGCCTCCATCACCACAAGTTATTATTTTTACAACCTGAAAAGAAAAACAAGCTATATCGGCCGTCTCTCCCACAAACTGACCTTTATATTTTGAACCCATAGCATGAGCCGAGTCTTCTATTATGGGAAGATTCCTCTCTCGCCCTATCTTTCTAATCTCATCCATATCACACGTATTCCCGGCATAGTGCACACATATGATAGCCTTAGTTTTATTCGTGATCTTTTCTTTAATACTTTCCGGATCAATGTTAAGATCATCATATTTGATATCCGCGAAAACCGGCGTAGCTCCTTGCTCTAATATAGAGGTATTTGTCGCCATAAACGTGTAAGGAGTTGATATTACTTCATCCCCGGGGCCCACACCAAGCATAGCAAGACTAGCCCGTAACGCGGCCGTACCGTTACTTACTGCCGCGCAGAAAGGAATATTAAATTTCTCACACATTTTCTTTCGAAAAAGCAGCTCCTGTTTACCGGTATTTAACCACTTAGACTTTAGAATATCTTGAACCGCGCTAATCGCCGCATCGGGCACATAAACGCCCCATAGGCGAATGTCACCTTCCATTTCATAATCTCTTTTGCTCATATCCTCTCCATCCTATTGTTGATTTTAAGCTTCACTATGCACCATCTGCAAATTGCCACTAGTGCATTGCGAAATAAATTTTTGTCTGATAGTGACATAGAAAGTCGCCCTTTTGAACGCAAAAATACTTTTCCCGGTGTACTAGTAAGGATACACTGACTCATAATATTTAATGGTTTCTCTTACACCCTCATCCAATTTAGTAAATTCAAAATCGGGAAAAACCTTTCTGAATCGCGTATCGTCCATTATTTTACTGGGCGCGCCATCCGGCATATTCCTATCCCATCGTATCTTTCCTGAAAATTTTGTTTCCATAATGATCATATTTAAAATTTCTTTTACGCTTAATCCAAAATTCCGGGCAACATTTATGGGTCTAATAAAATCATCTTTTCTTCTGATTGTTTCCAATACTATCCGCCCAAAATCTTTCGCGAAAAGCCATTCCCTAATAGCTATCCCGCTTCCCCAGACCTCAATTTTCTCCCCATTTTGATTTTTAGATTTTACTACCTTGCTGATCAAAGCGTTTAAAGCATGCGCTTTGTTCGGATCGGTTGAATCGTACACTCCGTACATATTGGGCACAAAGAAATTTATTGAACGAAGTCCGTACTGCATCCGGTAACACTCACTCAGCACTATAATCATTCTCTTTACGTTTCCATAAGACAAAACGGAATGATGTACTTCCCCTTCCCAAAAAGAATTTTCCTTATAGGTTTCTAAATTGCCCGGAAAAGCACAATTCGCGATCGGATTTATAATAATAGTCCCGGGAATACTCTCTTGAACGGCTTTATACATATTCAGCACCATTCTCATGTTAATATCAAATATATCAGCGGCCTCCTTTGTAACATAATTAAGACTCCCTACTTTCGCGGCGCAATTGACAATTATTTCCGGATTAATTTTCTTGAAGCATTTCGCCGTAAGCTCATAATCTGTTAAGTCAAGCCCGTCTCTCTTTGAAAGGACAATGATCTTATGCTCCGAATCCTGCAGGCTTTCAACTACATTTCTTCCAACAAATCCATGACCACCAAGCACCAATACAGTCATTTTTTACGATCCTCTCGATTTAAAAAATTACAATTTTACTTAGTAGGGGAGAAAAACTCCCCTCCCTCACATAGTTCCCTGTTTTGTGATTTGTGAAAGATCCTTTCGGATCTTTCTTATGTTTTTATACACACGATATCTTGCCGATAACTTATTTCGTAGCCAGATAAAAATAGGCGGTAGAAAATATTTTAAAAATTTTTTAAGTTTATTCTCCGTACCAAATTTAAGATATTTCTTCAGATTAAACTCATTCGGCAGCGGTTTGCCAAACCCATCTCTATAACAATGTTTAACTTCCATTTTCAAGATTTCCTGCCTATACTTTTCAACATCGCTGTAATATTTCCTTTCATCTCTTTCCAATTTTCCGCTAATCACCTCTTTTTTTCCTCCCGCATTCTCGTGCAATCTTCCGTAAGCCGCTAAGACGGGTATAAAATACGGCAGATAGCCGCGCTTGTTGAAATTATACGTAAAAGTGTAAAGTCCTTGTTCTTCTTGAGTTTTTTTAGGATCGTAGGAAGGAAAGCATTCTTCAATAATATTTTTTCTTACACAAAAATCTCGTTCATGAAAAAGTTGACCGGTTCTCAACCAATAATGAATATAATCCATTTCGTTCGGTGGGGGCTTTTTAAACCATGAATTACAAACAATTGTATCCAAAACTCCATCTTCTGACATGTTTTGATCAATTCCCCATACCAATGAAATTTCCGGTCGAGAATCTAATATTTCCACACACTTTTTAAACCAATTTTTGTTTAAATAACCATCTGATATACAGCATAGCATAATATATTCGCCCTCAGCCATTTCCAATCCTTTACTAAAAGCTTCATTAAATCCATTGTCTGCTTCTGATATTGATCGAATATGCGGATACTGCCGAAGTACATCCAATGTTTCATCCGTAGACGCACCATCAACTACAATGTGCTCCCAGTTCTTGCAGGTCTGGGCCAAAATTGATTCAATGGTTTCTTTAGCAAATCTTCCTGTATTCTTAGAAGGAGTAATAACTGATATCTTTGGCTTCTTAGACATTCTTTTCCCCTCGTTTTAACTCATAGTTACCAATTCATGCCAAATCTTCTTTATGCCGGCACTAAAAACATTCCACTTATGTTTTCTTAAAAAATTTATTATCTTTCGAGCAGACAAAAGCCACAAATTGGGCATCTTAGGTTTTAAAGGAACTCGTAAATCCAATTTTCCTATTATTTTTTTGCCGGTAGCAAGATATTCCAAACCCTCATCGTATGATATTTTCGGAAAAGACGTGTAAAAACTTTTTTTAGAACAGTTTAAAATATTGATGGGGCTAAGATCGTAAGTTTTACAAGTATTTCTTATCGCAACAGAAGCTACCGGATTAAATTGGCACAGAGTATCGTTAATCAGAAGCAAATCCGTCTTAGGCCATTTCCGCACTTCATACTCATTTTGACGATAATAATATTTTTGGGACTTTTCCCCGCAATGTCCATCCGCACCAAAGAGCACGATACTTGACGCTTCGCCGATTATCGCCATTTGAATCAAAACTAACAAAGAATTACTCGTAATAAAATGCAAAGGATATTCCACGTTTGGAATATTTTTTTCCCCAGCCGCACCAACAAAAAGAAGTTTTTTGTCATAACAATCCAAAAATTGCTCTCGTTTGAAACCATTCTCCACCGAATCAAACGTTTCACTATTGAGCGAAGAGATAAACATATTATCTTCATCTCTGTCTAAAAAATTCGTAATGCCGTCTATCGCTTCCGCCATACCGGCCGAGGCGCCGCATATAACCACGGACATATGTTTATTTATATTTTTCAGTATATGCGTTTCTTGTACGAAAAAATTATTTAACCCGAAATAGCAGATATCCGCGTGACGAAGTTCGCCAATTCTCTTCTCGAGCGTGTCAATAGAAGGTCCCGCGGCAAGAATCGCGACAGGCCTGCCGTTAACTATTCTTCTAAGACTTTCAACTCTTTTTTGCGAATCAGGCAAATAACCTTTTACATCATAATTCATTATTTTTCACTTTTTTTTACGCCCCCGTTGGAACTCCCCAAAACTCACAGCTGGCGCATAACGGCACCTTATTCCGGTTACCTTCCACATGAAATTTTATCCATTCTTCTCTTTTTCGGCAATCCCAAATGTCCGACAATTGCTGTATTGCCGCGTCTCCGATAACTCCCAAACGCCTCGGATCGAATCTAACGCAGATAGAAACCTTGCCGAATCTGTCAATAGCTAAATGATTTAAAATTTCCAGACAAATCCCGATTTCAGGGATTGTCGGATTTTTGCTATATTTAAAACTTCCAAGAGGATTATGTAAGATCCTGGTCGCGACAATACCCTTCAAAGCCTTCCACCTCTTAGTCTCCACACCCCCCAGGCACCTGTATATAACACTAGGTTTTCTATTTCCTTTGATCCTAAGAAATTTTTTAACAAGCTCATACTGCTCGTCTTGTTCATTGTCATTTTCGAATACTGAGATAGTGACTGTATCCAATTTTTCAATGATCTCATCAGCTTTATCAACGATCAGCTTGGCATTAGTATCGACACACCTTATTTGATTCTCAAATAAACTTATCGCTTCGCCGAATCTTGGATAAAGAAGCGGTTCGCCATTATTATGAAACTGAACCACGATCCCTTCGGGAAGTTCGTTCGCGATTTTTCGAACCAATTCAAAATCCATATCGCCATATTTCAGAGCAATCTCAGGATACTCCCTATCCACTTTTCTTCTGCCGCACATCCAGCAATTTTTATTGCATCTGCTGGTTAGTTCTATGCTGACGTTACAAAGTCCGGATAAGTTTTTCTTTCCCATCAATCACCTTCAAATGAGTAAAAAGTTAAAATTGACGATATCCCCTAAAAGACGCGTCTTTATTTAAATAGAGATTATTTGTAACGCTTATCATCTGATCAAGTTTATTTTTGTGATAATTTTTCAGTAACGTTGTATTTGCTTCCATCAAACATCTATTAAACTCGTCATCATCCATATCCGTAAAATTTACTGATAACAAATCGGAATTTACATGCTTATTTTCATAAAAATCCTCAACGCCTTCCAATAGCCCCTGTTCAATCGCATAGTAATAAAGAGGACTGCCGGGATACGGAGTAACCGGCCGGATCGTGCGAAGCTGAGCACCGTCATCATATTTGAGCAAAAACTCAACTCCTTTATTCAGGATCTCTTTATTTTCTCCGATATTGCCGAAAATAATGTTGTAACCTGGGCTGATCCCCGCCTCAAGAGTCGCTTCAATTCCGCGAACGATCTGCTCTGTTGTTAGCGCTTTATTCATATTTTTCAGCACATTGTCATCAAATGATTCGATGCCGTAATTTATAAACACACAACCGGTGTTTTTCATCATATTTAAAGTTTCAAGCAAGGCATAATTTAATCGCCCCGAACACTGCCATTTAAATTTCAATTTCGTTTTTTTTATCGCTTCGCATATTTCCATAATCCGGCTTTTAGATGACATCAACAGCTCATCCGCGAAATCAATGTGGTTGATACCGTAATCTTTCTGAAGATACGCTATCTCTTCCATAATAGCTTTAGGGACCCTCGACCTATACTCCGCATCCATCCTATAACAGAAGTTACAATTAAAAGTACACCCGCGCGCTGAAAGCACAGGCATCACATAGTCTTTATTGGTAGAATGCGGCAATCTTAATAATCTGTAGTAGTGAATAGGGAACATTCGATATGCTGGTAGTGGTATCGCGTCCACATCCTGAATAACACCCCGGCGATCGTTAATGGTAACTTCGCCTCCCGTACGATACGCAATACCCTTAATTTTACCAAGATCCTTCTTCCCCGAAATCTCAGAAAGAACTTCAACAATAGTCTCTTCCCCTTCCCCCATAACCACAATATCCGCTTGTGTTTTTTTTAGGAAATATTCCACCTCCGGAGTTGGGCCATGCCCCCCCAGCACATAATAGGCCGGTCTATTCTTTGAAGCATTAACTGCCTCAGATATTTTTAAAAGCTTCCGATATTGGTAATATCCGGCTATTACGCCTATACCGACAACGTCAAAAAAGTTTTTATCTAAATACTCCGTCAAGTGTTCTTCAGAATAGTGATATACATCCTGATTATAAATTTCTACCTCATATCCCGCCGCGCGAATTGCTGAGGCAATATAAGCCGTGCCTTGTGGAAAAACATGGATATATGAATCGTTGTCATAAACTATTAACAGCACTTTCATATGGCTTCCACCATTTCGACAAAAGTTCCTTCCGGGGCTTTACAAAAAGCAACTCTCGCGATGCCATCCGGAGACAATCGCGGCGATGAGACAAACCGAACCCCTTCATTTTGAAGCCGCGCGTATTGCTTATTCAAGTCATCCACAGTAAACGCTATATGGGAAATTCCTGTTTCACAAATTTTCCTGGGTACGTTTTTGGAGGTAGGCACATCATACTTTAATAGTTCTATCATCTGTCCGCAAGAAGCAACCATCTTAACCGTTGTTACACTTACATCCGAAAGCCCCAATATCGTATCAATAAAACCACCTGTTTCATTTTGCTGTTTTACTACTTTGAATCCAAACAAATCACGATAAAAATTAAGCGACGCTTCCATATCAGCAACCACTATGCCTGTATGTCGAATATTTTTGATCATTTTACCCTACTGCCTACTATAATAAAAAACGTACGAATTATGCCATTATCAAGATAGGTCGGCATAGAATCGGTGTATTTGTCACGAATTATCTTTACGGAAAAACCATTCTTTTCAAATGATGAAAAAATTTCATTAAATGAAAATTGATGAATGTGATAATACGATTTCGCGCCCGATTTCATTCGTATCGCCTTCAAAGAACCTTCTCCTAAGAACGTCCTCAATAAAACTAATGAGCCGGTAGACTGGATCATATTATCAAGAGCCGGTTGTAAATATTCCAGATGTTCAAGCGTAGCGGAACATACACTAATATCACAATTGGCCGGTTTTTTTCGAGCGATATCAAGTTCGTGTAATCTTGTCGATATCTCGGGAAAGATATTCCTCGCGTGCTCAAGATAAATCGTCTCTAAATCGTAGCCCTTATATTCAAGATTTTTGCTCCATTGCTTTTTCTTCAACCCTTTCCAGAATTGGCCGAGATTACACCCTATATCGTTTAACCGCAAGTGTTTCTCAGTATCAATATTGTCAGAAATAACATCTAAAAATTGTTCAACCCATACCAATTCAATGTTTTTCACACGATCAATACATACTTGCAAATATTCTTCGTTTTGAGATTGCTGAAACATTTCCACTCATCCTTATTGATTCAGTTCTTCGATCGATTCATTTAAAACATCACAACCTTCTTCTAAAGCCTCGTCCGTAATTGTAAGAGGCGGTCCGATCTTAATGGATTCACGGCCCGTGTGAACAAGCAATAATCCTTTCTGCATAGCCCTCTCACATACCCTGCTTGCGAATAATGTGTCAGGTTCACCTGTTTTGGGATCTTTAAAAATAACAGCCGAAAGCAAACCTTTTCCAAAAATATAAGAAATTCTATCAGAATACTTTTCTTTAAGCAGATTTAAACGGCGATGAAGAATTTCTCCTTTTCTCTCTGATTCTTCAATCAAATTCTCGGATTCCAACACTTCCAGATTTGCCAGTCCCGCGGCGGAAGAAAGAGGATTTGCCGAGTGAGTACTGCTCATGGAACCGAAATCGGGTAGATCCATAATCTTCTCACTTCCGATAACAGCTGATAGAGGCAAACTCCCGCTCAATGCTTTACCGAGACAAAGCAAATCAGGCTCAACTCCATAATGCTGATACGCAAATAATTTTCCCGTTCTTCCAAATCCGCTTTGAATTTCATCAAATGTAACTAATGAATTGTATTTTTTCGCGAAATTAACAAGCGCCTTTATGTATGAAGGGGGATAAAAAATAGCCCCCCATCCCAAATAAGATTCGATAATAAACCCGGCGATATTATCAAAATTTAATCCTTTCGCCTCCAATTCTTCCATGTCTTTATTAAAAAGTCCTTCCCAATCATATTCCCTTTCGGAAGGAAGAGCCTCTTCCAACGGATAAGGAAAAGGCAGATGATATATATTCGGATCTTGATACCCGATCCAGCCGGACTGCCCCGAATCGCCTTTAAGCATTTCCGCCGCCATAGTACGCCCGTGCATAGCACCCTGAAACGAAACAATGGCAAGTTTATCCGGATTTACAGTTTGCCCATGCATCCTCATTAATTTCACCGCGCATTCAGTCGCTTCGGTCCCGGCGGATAACAAAAAAGCTTTTTCGAATTGAGCGGGCGTTATTTTAATTAATTTTTTTAAAAATTCGGCCCGCGTCTCGTGAGCGAACGTATATGTATGAAGAAGTTTCAGGTCGATCATTTTCTGAAGAGCTCGCGTGATTCGAGAATTCGCGTGACCGGTATTAGCAACAAAAATCGTTGAGGTAAAATCAATCCACCGGTTACCGCACTTATCGTACACTTGAAAACCCTCGGCTTTATCCCACACCACGGGAAGCTGACCATGCATTGAATGTGATTCATACTTTTCTAAATCAGATAAAGTTCTTAAGGTTTCCGGGGCGGGTATAGCTGTCTTTATCCTGCGGTATTTTGTAGTCACTTCCGGAACATTAACAGGTTTTTTTGAAAATTCATAATTCATAATTGGATTTTATTTTCCTCGAATAACGCGTTAATGAACGTGGAGTTTTTTTTAGCGAGATGCTCTAAATAATCCAACTCTTCCAGCGTATCGATCTCAAAGACAGGATTTGTCCTATACGCGATAACTTTATTTCCCAATATCTTTTTGTTATTAAGAACATACTCACTTCTGTATATATCCACATATCCATTTGTGATATAAGTTTTCGGGAACTCTTGCCGTGATCGATTCGCCGCGTCCAAATCAAATGATCCCGAACAAATACATTTTAAATAATCACCCTCCACTTCAACTGTTTTATAAGCGGATTCGGGCATTTCGTGTATAGATCGCAGTGCCGTAGCTTCGGCATTTCGTTTTAAACTTTCAATAGCTTTTTCTATTTGCTTAGGTTCACGCAGTGGGGTTGTCGGCCGCAAATGAACTAAATAATCAGCAACGCCGCGGTCTTCACTGCACATCCAATCAAGCATATGATTAATCCACTCATAATCCGTGCTATTATCGGCGGAGATTTCTATTGGGCGCAAGAAAGGAACTTCCGCTCCATATTTCCTAGCAATATCAGCATAACGTTCAGAATCGGTTGAAACTATCACTCTATCAATACCCCTTGTCAATCGAGCGGCCGCAATACTGTAAGCCAAAAGCGGCCTATTCGCTAACAGCTTAATATTTTTGTCCCGAACACCTTTGGAACCTGAACGCGCCGGAATTATCGCGACAGCATTTGGCATAAAACTCCTTTTAAAAGTCAAAACTCAAAAATACAAAAATTGCCATTCCTCTTTCGCGAATAAATCATAATAAAGCGATAGTAGAGAGACCCTCTACTTACTGTCATTCTGAGCAAGACCGCAGACCAAGCTGAAGAATCTAAATCTTTGAATTTTGCTCTAATACGTTCGATTCAAACAAAATATGAGCCCTGAGTTTCGTTGCGATCGGAATCTCTTTATGATTCATATTTACTTTCCCGTCCCCCATGGCCTTTTCGATTTTCCTGACAGCGCCTACCAAATTTGAAAAACCTCCCACCTCCACCGATGCTGCCTGATCCGATCCATACATGGCTCGATCAAGCGTAATATGTCTCTCCAACGAAGAAATCCCAAGTGCCGCCGCGCCGTATGAAACAGCCAAACCAACTTCATGCCCGCTGTATCCAACATCACATCCATAACGGTTACGAAGTGTTATAATTCGATTAAGGTTCGCGTCTTCATCGTTCATAGGATAAGTCGAAACACAATGCATAAGCTCAAAAGAACACCCGGCTTTCTTGAATATGTCAACAGCTGTATCAATCTGCTCAAAGTCACTCATCCCTGTAGAAATAAAAGTATGTTTTCCTTCAAAAGCTACTTCTTTAAGCAAAGCTTCATAAACAATCATTGCCGAAGCGATTTTATTGTATGTACAATTAAACTGCCTTAAAAATTTTTGACTTTCCATATCCCATGCTGACGCAAACCACTCAATATCTTTTGATTTGCAATAAGCATCAATTTCTTTGTACTCATCAGCCATAAATTCAAGACCTTCTTTCTGTGCGCGCTGAGTATCCCCCCAAGGACTTTCACGAAAAGAATCAAGCATTTCCTTTTTATACACTAAGTCAATAGTTCTCTTTTGAAACTTAACGGCATCCGCACCGGCTATTTTAGCTGTATTGATCAACTGCTTAGCAATTTCAACGTCTCCATTGTGATTAATACCAACCTCAGCAATTATAAATATGGACATACTTCAACCTCTTTCCTTTTCTTCATATCCACAGATCCCCGCCTCCGCGGGGATGACAGAGGAGGGGGATGCCTTTTCCACTGTCCAGGATAATCGTGGTCGTACCCCGCCGGAATCCCAACCCAATGGATAGTTTCCACGCACTCCCGATAAATCCATCCTATCAGCGACCTTAAATATGACCAGATCCTGTTTTGAAACGTGTCCCAAATTACGTGCTCCCACCGTAGTAATCGCACAATAAACCGAAATTTCTCCTTCATTCAAAAAATCTCCCGGCACACGGCAAACAGCCCGATAATGCCCTGTGGGATACACCGTATCCCGCCAGGAAGAATCTAAATTATCCTTTGAAACAAAAATAACATGTCCCATTTCGTTAAAAAAACTGAAATGCGTATGAAGGCGATGTCCGCCTTCTAAAACATTATATTCCACTTCAACAGATACGGAATCACGTACATCAAAATTAGCGCATTTTTTTTCATTTTGATCCAAAACACGCGCGGCGGTAAGACGCACCACATTGTCACCCGGCGCGCTATCAATATTCTGCCAAATTTCCTCGTCCTTCAGCCCCATCCCTTCACCAAGATATTTACTTACAACTTTATCAGGAGGTCCATCCATCAACATTTTGCCCTCATGCAATATTATCACCCTGGTGCATAGTTTTTGGATAGCCTGCATATTGTGACTTACAAATAGTACCGTTCGACCTCCTTTAGCAATATCCCCCATTTTTCCTAAACACTTTTTTTGAAACGGCACATCTCCAACCGCAAGGACTTCGTCTATTAACAAAATTTCAGGTTCAAGATGCGCGGCGACTGAAAACGCGAGACGCATGTACATCCCGCTGGAATAACGTTTTACCGGAGTATCTAAAAATTTTTTAATTTCGGAAAATTTGACAATTTCGTCAAATTTTTCCTCTATTTCCTTTTTTCGCATCCCTAAAATCGCGCCATTAAGAAGGATATTTTCCCTTCCTGTAAGCTCCGGATGAAATCCCGTACCGACTTCAAGCAAACTGGACAACCTTCCATGAATTTCAGCAAAACCAGTGGTCGGTTCCGTAATTCGCGAAAATATTTTTAAAAGCGTGCTTTTACCCGCTCCGTTTCTGCCTATGACACCAAGCACATCGCCCTTATT
>Ga0265592_1000160_pt1 | contig 39585 bp, 42 predicted proteins | sample saktaG_7_FD_190141 | JGI IMG/M metagenome (GOLD analysis project Ga0265592, IMG submission 190141) | Saline water microbial communities from Sakinaw Lake, British Columbia, Canada - sak_2010_1_5_120m | ecosystem: Environmental > Aquatic > Non-marine Saline and Alkaline > Saline ... | reverse complement strand
ATTACATAAAAAGTTTTTTGCATAATAGACCCTTCTTTCATTATTCCATCAATGAATTTTCGATATTCAGTAATTTGGAGTTTAAGCAATTCATTTTCTTCTTTTTTTTCAATGTCTTCCAGCTTATTTAAATAGCCTGCGATATTAAGACGTCTTGAAAGAATAAGAATTTGGCAGGAGAAATCCAAAGAGTTCAAAAAATTCTGGAATTGATACAAAATAGCGTTTTGTTCATCAGTTGATTTTAAGGCAAAATTTAAAGAAGAGACCATTGAAACTGCTCTCAGTCCTTTATTTTTTAAAATAATGATTCCTTCTCTAATTTGGTTAAATTCTAAAAAATCTTGAGTAGAAAGCATTGTTATTCATCTAAACATATTAACATTTAAACAAAAATAAAATTCAGAATGTTTAGATGTTTAAATGCTTAAATGTTAAAATGATTTATTTTGTTTCTATGTGCGTGAATAATTCATTTAATCTACTGCCCTTAGCAATTTTTAATTCTGTTTTTTTCTTAATTTCTTCTTTTTCCTTCTCTACTTTTTCTTTTATGAGAAATTTTTGGGGGCCAGTTTTTTTCTTCCAGAGATAAACCTTGGGTTTAAAAATAAAAATAAAAAAGTTTTTTATAAAAACAGGCAAAGAAATTTTCTTAATTTTTAGGAGAGCTAAAGCAAAAGCCCCTCCTAGTAAAATTACCGCCGCAATTATAAAAACATAAAAAGGAAGGATAAAAAAAAGAACAAGACAAATCCCGCCGGCAGTTCCAATAAAAACAAATTGCTTAAAGGTAAAAGGGCCGACTATTTTTGCTTCTTTTTCAATAAATTGGGGAACGATAAATTCCATATTTACTTTATCAATTCTCTATATTTATCTCCTTTTTTAGATTTTTTCTTGGATAGCTTAGTTTCCGGAAGTAAAGAAGTTGCCTCCACTTTTAGCCCGGGCTCAATTTCTATTTTATAAAGCGCCTCTAAGCTTTTTTTAACCGGAAGGAAAACAAACCTGGTGATTTCCGAAGCGATTTGTTCGGCTTTATTTTTTTCTATTTTTAATTCTTCTTCTAAGACATCCTGGAGCTCATTTGGCGGTAAAAGACCAAGAAAAATATAGCCAATATTTTTAGCAATATCAAAAATTAGGCTATCGTTTGTAACTTCATTTTTAAAGCAAATTTCCTGGATGTTAGCAGCAACTTCTTTAGAAAAAGCAGCTTCCTGAAGGTCTTTAGGAAGATCTTTATAAAGCTCCCAGAGTTGTTCTTTTGGATAATTCGGCATTGCTTTATTATATCACAATCAAAAAAACCAACAAAATAAATATTTTTTATTCAGACGGTTCGGTTTCTTTAATTTCTGGAAGGGTAAAGTTTTCCTTTGGAAATTTGGGCAGGGCCTTTATCATAAAGGCGCGCCAGATAGGACCTGCTAATACTACGCCTGGTTTTTTACTCATTGAGGTATTATCATTATTTCCTACCCAGACCCCAGTTACAATTGAAGGGGTATAGCCAATAGTCCAGGCGTCTCTATAATTATTAGTGGTTCCGGTTTTAGCTGCTACTTGATAATTTTCAAAATATAAAGCGGAATTAGCTCCAAACATTGGGGTTCTGGCTTCATTGTCCGATAAAATATCATTAATTAATCTTGCAGCTTTTTCATCTAAAACTCTTTTTGGAGTTTTTTTATTTTCTTCAATAATATTTCCTTTTGAGTCCTCAATTTTTAAGATAGAAATCGGAGGAATCTTTAGGCCCTCGGTTGCAAAAACACCATAGCTAGAAACCATATCAAGGAGTCGGATCTCGCCTCCTCCCAATACAATTGAAAGCCCATAAAAAGAGGGGGGCTTGTTTAAAGTAGTGATACCGCACTTCTTAGCTGTTTCTATGCTTTCCGGCAGTCCTGCTAAGTTAAGCAGAACTTTAACCGAAGGGACGTTTAAAGATTGAGCTAAGGCCTGCCTTAAGGTTACAGGGCCCCGGAAGAGACCGTCATAATTTTTGGGGATGTATTCTTCTCCGCCCCAGATGCCAAAATTAGTTTCTTCGTCAATAACAATATACTTATCATCGTAACCATTTTGGAAGGCAGTAGCATAAACAAATGGCTTGAAAGCAGAACCGGGCTGACGTCCTATTCTATAAGTAGCTACATTAACATACGGGTCAAACAAACAATCTACTTCTGGCGTTAAATCGCACCCTTCAGGATAGCATTCTCCAAACCAATCTGCTGAACCAACCATAGCTAAAATTTCTCCGGTCTTTGGGTCAGCCGCTACTAAAGAAGCATTATATGCCCTGTATCCTTTGTTTCTTTCCGCGCCTTCTGCTACCGCTTTTTCAGCTGCTTGTTGAAGCTCCCAGTCCAGAGTAGTGTAAACTTTAAAACCCTCTTCTTCTAAAAAGTTTTTGCCGTATTTTTCAAAAAGATATTCCTCAACATAAAAAACGAAATGGGGAGCTTTAATTGTTTGTTTAATTTCAGCAAATTTTAATTCTTCTTTTTTAACTGCTTCAGTCTCCTCCGGGGTTAAGTAGCCCTCTTTTGCCATCCGGTCTAAAACATAATCTTTTCTCCCAAGTAACTCATCTTTGTTGGGTCCAAAGGGAGAAAGATAGCTCGGAGTTTTAATTAAAGCAGCCAAAGAAGCAGCTTCGGCCACAGAAATGTCTTTGGTTGATTTGTTAAAATAAGTTTTTGAGGCAGCTTCTACTCCATAGATATTAGGTCCAAGAGGGATCTGATTTAGATACCATTCTAAAATCTGGTCTTTTGAATAGCGTCTTTCTATCTCTAAGGTTAAAATAATTTCTCTAACTTTTCTTTTAATAGTTTTTTCTAAGGTTAAAAAAGTAGAACGGATAAGTTGCTGGGAAATTGTGGAACCGCCATAAGTCAGCTTTCCTGTTCTTAAATTAATCCGAATAGCTCGGAGAATTCCTCTAAAATCTATCCCAAAATGAGAATAAAAATTAGCATCTTCGGTTGCAATCACGGCTTGCTTTAAATGTTCAGGAACTTCGCTTAAAGGAATAATCTCTCTTTTTTCTTCGCCGTATAATTCATAAAGCAAAACTTCCCCGGTTCTGTCATAAATTTTAGTTGATTCAATAGAGGCCCTTTCGGTAAATTTTTCCGGCCGAGGAAGATCTTTAGCATAGTAGATAAATAAGATTAAGCCAGCAAAAACCGTTAAAACAAAACAAGAACCTAAAACAACGAGAATCCAAAAAGCAATTCTCTTTTTTTTATTCTTTTTATATATTTTGCGATAAAATTTTCTCTCTGCCATTGTTTTTTATATATTTTTATTTTAGTATAAAAGCGTATGAAGATAAAGGATAATAATAAAATTGAACAGGTTTTAATAAGGGGCGTGGAAAATATTTACCCTAATCGTGAGGCATTAGAAAAAGTTTTAAAATCTGGCAAAAAACTTAGGATTTATAATGGTATTGATCCTACGGGCAAGCTTCATTTAGGCCATTTGGTAGTTTTAAAAAAATTACGTCAATTTCAAGACCTTGGACATGAAGTTATTGTTTTAATAGGCGACTTCACAGCTACTATTGGCGACCCAACTGGTAAACACACAGCAAGAAAAGTGTTAACGCGTAAGCAGGTCTTATCTTATGCTAAAAATTACAAAAAACAGATTAGAAAAATTTTAGATTTCAACAAGTCAAACGTTAGATTTTTACATAATGAAGAATGGACCAATAAATTAAAACCAATAGACATGCTTGCTTTAGCTTCCAAGTTTACCGTTGCTAGGTTATTAGAAAGAGACATGTTTCAAAGACGGATAAAAGCAGGTAGAGATATTCACGTGCACGAATTTTTGTATCCAATATTTCAAGCTTATGACGCAGCAACTATGGATGTAGATATGCAAATTGGCGGTAATGACCAAACGTTTAATATGTTGGCGGGAAGGACACTAATGAAGAAGATGAAAAATAAGGAAACGTTCGTGCTAACAACTAAACTTCTGGTTGACCCAACAGGAAAAAAAATGGGGAAAACAGAAGGAAATATAATTAGCTTAGACGAGAGCCCAAAAGAAATGTATGGCAGGATAATGAGCTGGCCGGACACTTTAATTAGTCTCGGTTTTGAACTTTTAACTAGAATTCCAATGGCTGAAATTAATAAACTGATGAAAAGCAATGCTAATCCAAAAGATATAAAAGCAAGATTAGCAAAAGAAATTACAACAATGTATCACAGTAAAAAAGAAACAGAAAGCGCCGAAAAAGAATTTAATAAAATATTTAAAGAAAAAAAACTTCCCACGGAAATCCCAGAGATTAGAATTAAGGAAAAGAAAATTAATATTTTGGACTTATTAGTAAAAACAAAATTAGTCCCTTCAAAATCCGAGGCAAAAAGATTAATTCTCCAAAAAGGAGTAAAAATAGATGGCGAAGTTCAAAAAGATTGGAGAGAAGTAATTGAAATAAAAAAAGGACAGATTGTCCAGATCGGTAAAAGAAGGTTCGCGAAATTAACCTAGAAATACTATAATATAATAAGATTATGAAAAGAGATGTAACGTTTTTTATTCAAGATATATTAAAAAGTATTAAGTTAACAGCAAAAGATGATTTGCCCAAATTTAGGGAAAAAATTTTAAAAACATTAGAGGAGATTCGGTAATTTTATCATGAACAAAAAAATTTCTACCCCAATTGCAATAATCATTATTTTCGTTTGCGCTATTTTAGTCGGCGGCTTGACGACTTGGCAGTATTTAGAGATGCCGAAAGAAGAGATACCAGAGTTTAAACTATCAGAGAAAATTCAACCAGAAGACGAAACATCTGATTGGAAAACTTATAGAAATGAGGAAATAGGGATTGAATTCAAATATCCAAAGGAGTTTGAGTATTCTGTTGAAGATGTGGACAATCAAATCTCAGGAGCAGGAGTATTTTCTGGCGAGAGGATTACGGTAACTTTTAGAAGTGATCAGAATAAAAATAAGATTCATTTTACAGCTTATACTTCAGACTATAAGGCTTTTATGGAGCATCCATTTACAGGTAATACCGATATTAATTTAGAGTGTCTAAACATTTTGTCTTATAACGAAGAAGGCGATGTATGCAAGATAATTGAAGTTGCTGGAGAAAAAACTGTTTTTGCAAATGAATTTGAGGGTTACGAATGTTCTCCGTTTTTAGAAAGTAAGGTTTTCTTTACCAATAAAAGTAATTCAGTATATAAAGGATTAGAATTTAGGACTCTTTTAACAGATGTTAATGAAGCAATAACTAGAGATAAGAAAGAGTATTGTATAGACGAGAAACAATGGCAAGAAGTTCTTTCTGAGGCTGTATCCCAATCAAAAAATATAATGGAGAATAAAAACCTTTCTACTCAAGATAGAAATACATTTATAATATTTGACCAAATCTTTTCCACTTTTAGGTTTTTGGAGTAAATAAAATAGAAAAAAAATAGAAAAAGATTTTTTATTTAAAATGCGCTTAACCAGATTAAGCACATTTTATTTTTGGCTTGATAGTGTAGCAAAGCGCAATACCTAAAGCATCTATTGCGTCATCTTTTCTTTTGTTTTTATCTTTTGGTTTTTCTTCTAAATTAAATATGGTTTGGATCATTTTCTGAACCTGTTTTTTTTCTGCCCTGCCATATCCTGTCATTGCCATTTTAACCTGAAGAGGCGTAAATTCATAAACAGGGATTTTCTTTTTAGCGGCAGTTAACAATATTACTCCTTTTGCCTGGCTTACCGGCATAGCTGTTTTTAGATTTTTAAAAAAATATAAACTCTCAACAGCCATTATTTTCGGCTGATATTTTTCAATTAATTTATTCAGCTCGTTATTGATTATTTTCAAACGGTCTCCCGGGCATAAATCCGGAGTAGTTATTATACAGCCATAATCAATGACTTCAGATTTTTTATTTTTTATTTTTTTAATAACACCGAATCCCGTTGTTGCGATTCCCGGATCTATACCTAAAATAATCATAATTTTAGGTTAGAGTATATATCCTGGACTGCGTCGTTTTCGTCTAGCGCCTCAAAAAGTTTTTGACAGGCCTGTTTTTCTTTTTCTTCAACTTCAATCATTTCTTTAGCTGCCCAGTCCAAAGAAGAAGAATCAATTTTAATTTCTTTTTCTTCTAAATTCTTTTTCACTTTTTCTAATTCTTCTGGTTTAGTGTAAATATCTAAAATATCATCGTGCCAATAGATGTCTTCAGCTCCAGCTTCAATCGCTATTAATTCTAAGCCTTCTTTATCTGTTGTTTTTTCTTCATTATTCACTATTATCACTCCTTTCCTTTCAAAGAGCCACTTAACTGAACCTTCTCCGGCCAGCTTTCCATTATGTTGATTTAAAATTTGCTTAACTTCGCCCAAACTCCTATTTTTATTGTCAGTAATTCCTTCAATAATAATAGCTATTCTTCCTGGGCCATAAGCTTCAAAAGTTACTGATTCTAGTTTTTCTCCAGTTAGCTCGCCCGTACCCTTTTTAATCGCTCGCTCTATATTGTCTTTGGGCATGTTGATTTCTTTCGCCTGCTCAATTGCTATTCTTAACTTATAATTAGAATCAGGATCACTGCCTCCTCCTTCTTTAGCGGCAACACTAATAACCCGGGCCATTTTTGAAAAGGCCTTGCCTCGTTTTTCGTCTGCTGTCCCTTTTTTATGTTTGATACTTGCCCAATGGCTGTGTCCGCTCATATTACATTAATTTTACCTTAAAAATTGACTTTTGTCTAATTTGAAATTAAAGTAATTATAAACCCCGTTAGAGATTCCGAGGACAGAGAGAAACCAAAGAAAGAACGTATCTCTAACGGGGTAAATATGAGCAGTAAAATTAAAAATTTATATTTATACATATTTTTAGCGCTTTTTGTAGTAGCTTTTTTATTTATTTTAGGATGGGTGAACTATCAGCCCTGGCCTACCTTTGAATATTTCGCAGCATCTTTGATTACAGCCGATTCAGAAAGCCCTGAAATCCCCGAAACTTCTGAAATCCCCGAAACCTTTGAGGGATTAGTCCAGGAGAAAATTGAGCAAGGGAAAGAGTTTTTGTACAGAATGGAGCATTCAGAAGAGCACGGGTTTTATAAAAAATACGATGCTGTGAATGATAGTTTTGAAGAAAGATTATATACTGTTTATTCTGCTTCCATTATTTATACTTTTTTGTATATTTATGACTATGACCAGGACGAGGAGATTTTAAAACATTTGTCTGGTTGGGGGAATTTCCTTCTTTCTATGCAGGATAAAGACAAAAACAGCAAAAGATACGGCGCATTTTCTTATTCATATTTTTTAAACAGCGAAGAAAAAGAAAAGAAATATGTTGTCGGAACCAGCGCTTTAAGTATATTTACTTTATTAAGATTATATAAAATAACGGGTCAAGATAAATATTTAGAATCAGCAAAATTAGCTGGCGATTGGTTAATTACAATGCAAAGGGAGGACGGCGTAGTAAAACCTTATACAAGATATTCGGATGGAAGATGGGTTTTTGGCAAAAAAGAATCATTGCTTTACAACGGCCAGTGTCTTTCCGCCCTTTCTAAGCTTTATAATACTGCTAAAATTCAGAAGTATTATAACGCAGCTGAAAAGATCGCTAAGCATTTTACCCAAAAATATGAAGATGCTGGGAGAAAATATATTGTTGGAGAATACAGGACAAAAAATCCAATATCAAATTCCTGGGTAGTGATGTCATTAATGGATTTCTACCCTCACTACCCCGCTAAGCGGGGTGTGAGGGCAAGCAATTATTATAAAGATATTGTGTTTGAATTAAGTTCACAGATTATTTCTCGTCAAATGCAAGATGGCAGGATAGACGGTGCTTATTCAACAAGTGGAAATGGCTGGATAAGCGAGGTGATGACAGATACATATAAATTTTGTCTTGAGCAGGACCCTTCGACGTCCTCAGGGCGAGACGATTGCGAGAAGTACAAAGAAACAGTGATTGATATTATAAAATGGATTATTCAACGCACTTATTCAAAAGAAAACAGCTCTTTCTTAAAGAATCCAGAAAGAGCATTAGGAGGTGTTTATTGGAATGAAGGGAATAAATATGTAAGAATCGACTCGGTTTGCCACGCCATAAACGGCTATACTAGGATATGGGAAGGCTTGTAAAAATAATTTTATTAGGGTTCGTTCTTATTTTAACGGGATTTTTTATTGTATACGAAATTTATTTTGATGTTCAGAAAATTGAATCTATAAAAGTATCAAGCAAAACTGAAGAAAAATTAAACAAACTAAGCTTAGAGCAAAAAATTGGACAGTTGTTTGTAATTGGCTTTGATGGAAAATCCTTAAATTCAGACATTGAAAATTTAGTTAAAGAATTACATCCTGGCGGAATCCTCTTGCTTAAAAGAAATATTGAAGATGAAAATCAATTGAAAGAATTAATTGTTTCTCTTCAAGAGATTGCCTTAAAAGATACGGGATTACCATTATTTATTGCCGTTGACCAAGAAGGAGGATTAATTTCTCGGATTGAGTGGATAGAAAAAACTTCTCAATTTGAGATTAAAGACAATATACATGCTTATCAGGTTGGTAAAGATAGAGGTACAGAACTTAGAGAATTAGGAATTAATCTTAATTTAGCGCCGCTTTTAGATATAAGTTTTTCTAATGATTTTATTTTTGAAAGATCTTTTCAAAAAAATCATGAAATAATTGGAGAATTAGCTAAATCGTTAATCCAGGGTCAAAAAGAAGCCGGTATGTTTACGGCAGTGAAGCATTTTCCTGGATATGGAGGAATCTCTTTTAATCCGGAAGAAAAGCTGGCAAGATTAGAGAATATCCCAGAAGTTTCACAATTTCAAAAAGCAGCTGAAGCTTTTCCCGAAATGATAATGGCCTCAAATGTTATTTACAAAGGATTGTATGAAGAATACCCCTTTAGTTTTTCAAAAGAAGGAATCGGATTTTTAAAAAGCAATGTTCAAGGAGATTATCTTATTATTTCTGATGATTTGTCTCAGAACTCTTTGTTAAATAAATTTTCTTTAAAAGAAATTGTTACTTTGCCAATTAAAGCCGGGATAGATATTTTGATTTTTTCTGGTTGGCGAATGCCGGTAGTTAATGGCGTTTCAGCGCTTCGGGAAGCAATAGAAAGTGGCGATATTTCTGAACAAAGAATTGATCGGTCTGTCTTAAAGATTATTAAACTAAAACAACAAATTTCTATTCAGTGTGTTGGCCTCAATGCCAAAAATCTTTTAAATTGCTTTTAACCGTTAAAAAAGCAATCCCTGAAAATATAGCAATGACAAAAGCAATCAATAACGTAGAGAACCCGGAAGATTCAGTTATTGTACTAACAGCAGCAGTTCCTTTTTCAGTAAGAGAATTAGCTTCCGGAGATCCGTTCTCTGATTTTTTTTCTTCGGATTTTTGTTTGGGAGTTTGGGGGGTAGGCACAATATTTTTTGCTCCCGGAGTTAAAATTGTACTCCAAGCCCAACCTGATTGAGTTCTATTATAAGAACCTGCTTTTGGCAGAACCTTGAAATCTCGTTCTACTCGATTATAGGATTGTCCAAGAGAAGCTTTGCCAAAATCTACTGAGTCAACAGTTTCTTTATTTGGATTAATAAAATTTAATCCATCGCCAGTATTGTTTAAAGTAATTTTAGTTTCAGGCCTTAGAAGAACCAAATATCCATTAGCAGGAATTTTACTATTTAAAATATATGTTTTAACGCTTCCTGTAGTGTCTTGAATTGCCCATTCAGATAAATCAACTTCAAAATCATTTTGGTTAAAAATTTCAATCCATTCATTCTCCGCATCCGGCCCATCAGGCGAAGGCAGGATTTCACTAAAAACAATCCCAGTCGGATAACTTACAATTTTAGCTGTCGGAAACCCGACCTCCGCTGGCTCAGTTTTTTCTTCTTCATCCCCCGCAAGTTGTTGAAGTCTGACTTCAACAACGCTGTTTTTTGTTTTTGGGGTACCATTGGGGTTTTGACTAGTTTGCCAGTTTTGCGGAGACCCGGTCTCCGCATGGCTCATTCTTTCCATTGTTTGCTTGGTTTCGTTATTGCCGGCAGGCCAGCCGTCACTGCAATTAACCTCGTCAATCAAATTTCCAGAATTGTCGTAAAGTTTTAAGTTTTCACCATTGTTTCCTAAAGCTCCTTTATAAATCAAGTCAGCTGAAATTTCAGGAACTGTATTGTCGTTAGTTCTTTCTAATAAATAAAACCCATTAGCTGAAATTGTCCTGGTTAGGGCAATTTCCGGTGTTCCGTCTTCAGCTTTTAAAGCCCAGGCATCAAGATTTATTGGTTCTTCAGTATTGTTATATAATTCAATCCATTCGTCGTTTGCTGAGTTTTCCGTTCCCATCCATGCAACTTCATTAATTATTATATTCCCATAAACACCAAAAGGCAGAAACAAGCAAAATATAATTAAAAATATCTTAAAAACCATATTAATTTAGTATGTTAAATTCTTTAAATAATTGCTTCGTTCGGTCGAAATGCAAGAATAAATTCTTTCATTTCTTCCTCACTTGCAATTATAGCAAATATTATATAAAAGCCCGAGAAAAATCTCGGGAAATTTGCTCCCCCTACTGGACGCGTTCAGAATTTTGGATTGGAAGAGAATAAAAGAGGAAATAAATAGTTGTAATATAAAATTTAAATAAGAAGTAAAAAAGAGGCTTTTAAAAAGCCTCTTTTGTTTATTGTTGGCAATGAGACGTCTTGAATAAACCTATTTAATCATTCGGAGCTGTTGCGAAGCAACTGAAATCATATTTCAGTAGTTTGCAAGCTGCCGCCAACTCGGGCAAGATGTTCTCTTGAGTGTGTTGACCATGGTTAGGTATCCAGGATAATGTGGTATCCTTAGTTCTACCGTCGGGAATCTGAACAATTCCCATGGGCCAATGATCCAATTCGCCGTATACTTCTTGCCGTTTTTCCCAACTCAATGGCAAGATATTCATGGATGCAGTCTCCATCTTATAGGTTGGACCTGTGGCGTGCAAACGAAAGAGGGTTGTGTTTTTAGCAGGTTGCATATTTCCCTCAATGCAGCCACCTCCCTGGAGAAAATAGACTTTGCGATTTTGCGAGACAACGCGAATATCACTATAATCACCAGGTGAATCTGTAAGGTAATCCAGAGCTTGTGCGCCTGAATTCAAAAGGACTAGCGTGTCTTCTTGAATACAATAGTGTCTGATGTCGTGGAATCCAACGGGCATCCATTTACCGAACTTAACATAAAGAATAGCCTGCCCAAGCATTGAACTAATTAGGGCCTCGCAGTCAGCTTCGGTAACATCAATAACCGGTCGCTTCTTGCTTGGACTCATCGTACTCATCATGAGACTTTCGGAAAGATCTGTCGCCACGATTGAGATTTGCTCCATTTGACCTTGAGTACCCATGCCTACAGCTCCTCGTACATGCCAGTCAAGTTTAACCAGATACATGCGCAGTGCCAAAAGAATCTCCTCCTCGCATAAGTCGCTATCTTCATAGCAAAATTGGAGGTTAGAGCCCTTAAGCCATTCATAGGCCTCAAGTACTCGACGATCAGGAATTTCAGCCATAAGTTTCTGAAACTCGTTAGAGCCGACGAAAATCGGCGTAAGACCAAGTTTCATAAATTCATAGAGATTCGGCCAACCTTGATACATTGTCATGCTTGCAACGTTAACAAGAGGCACAATACTGGCCGACTCTCTTAAGAGACGAATGGCACTTTTGGCGGTCTTTTCATGCTCACCTGTGATTTCAACTTCATCATTCGGAACACTCAGCTTGTAAGAATGATCTAATACCTTCTTCAGGTCGGAACCAAATGCCGTCCACCCCTCATCGGACTGATCAATAACGGTTAAACAGTCGTAGGGTAACTGCATTATCTCAAGAGCAAGCACATTTGCTCTCTGCCCTACGTAACCCGGCGCTTTCTCTTTCATGTTGCAGATGTTAATCACTTGCAATTTACCTTCACGAATCATTTCTTGAAGGGCGGTAAAAACAATACCAGCATGAGCGGGCCAGTTCCAACCAGTTGTAAGTACAACCAATTTATCGCCATTCTCTGCTAGGGTAACAAGTTTTCGGGCAATCCTCGCTGCCATAAAGTGCGAAGACACAGTCTCTTTCTGACCATGTAACCAGATAGGCTCAAGACCATTTTTCCGAAGAGGTTCTTCAACCCTCGGAATAATTTTGGCGTGATCCGGCATCCAAAAAGCGTTAGCTGTTGGTCTACCATCGCCAGGCGTTATTATAAATGCTTTTGACATGAGTGTTTCTCCTTTTATTTTCTTTCAAGATTCATGGTATCCCCGTCACTATGACAGAGAAAATTTACGACAAAAAAATACTAATCACGGCATCTTTGACCATTCTAATCTCATTGTATTTTATTCTCCTTCCTTGTCAAAAGATTGTTAAAGTGCTTTTTAATAGCACGATGCTATTTGATGATTAAACTTACGACAAATTTACTTTTTTGTCAACAAAAAAACTATTAACCCTTTAATCTAGTTTTTCTAAAGATAAAAAATCAAGCCCGAGAATGGACTTGATTTTCATCTATCTGATTTTATTGAATCAATTCTTAAATGCGAGTTACGTTTGTTGCGTTGGGTCCTTTTTCAGAATCAGCTTTCTCAAAAGACACCCTGTCACCTACTTTTAACTCTTCGTAGGTTACGCCGTTGAGTTCATTACCGTGAAAAAATAAATCTTTTTCTTCACCATCAACGGTAATAAATCCAAATCCTTTTTCTGTAAGAGTTTTAATTGTTCCTTCCATAGTTAGATATAAATTAATTTAATTAATGTTTTAAGGTTTTATCCTAAAGTTTAGCTTCCCGAATAAACTCGACTAAATTTTCATTAGGTAACTATCTTATGTAAATAAGATTAACATTTAAAAAACAATCAGTCAACCTGGACATAAAATCCCAAGAAAATATACCTCGGGAAATTAGCTCCGGGGGACGGACGATGGCTTGCCCTGAATTTATTGAAGGGTTAGAACCTGTTTAGCAAATTTCTTATTCTTAATCTGAATTTTGGCCGGTTTTTTAAAATATGCTAAAATAAAAAAACTTTATATGCAAAAAGCAACAGAAGTTAAAGATTTAATAAAGGACTACGGGGGTTTTAGGGCCCTAAAGGGAATCTCTTTTGAAGTGAATCAAGAAGAGATTTTTGGCTTGATTGGTCCCAATGCTGCCGGCAAAACTACTGCCTTACGGGTTATTTCAACATTATTGCAGATTACTTCCGGAGAAGTAAAAGTGTTCGGCTGTGATGTAATTAAAGAAGCAGACAAGGTTAGAAAGAGAATTAGCTATTTGCCGGAAGAAGCTGGTGCTTATAAGAATTTGTCAGGGAGAGCTTATTTGAAATTTATGGCTAGTTTTTATTCAAAGAACAACGAAGAAGAAAGAGAAATAATGGAGAGGGGGATAGAATTGGCTAAACTTGGAAAACGTCTAAAAAATAAAGTAAGCACTTATAGTAAAGGGATGAGCAGAAGGTTGTTAGTTGCCAGAGCATTAATGATAAATCCTGAATTGGCTATTTTGGACGAACCAACGTCGGGTTTGGATGTGATAATTTCCCAGGAGATAAGAAAAATAATAAAAGATTTTGTTAAGAAGGGAACAACAGTTTTACTATCCTCTCATAATATGCTGGAAGTGGAATTCCTATGCGATAGAATTGCTTTGATAAATAAGGGGGCAATTGTAGAAACCGGCACTCCTCAAGAATTAAAAGAGAAATATAATGCTAAAAATATTGAAGAAGTATTTATCAACGCAATAAGATGAAAAACTTTTACAATATTCTCAAAAAAGAAATAAAGGAATTGATGACTAAACAAATGATATTGGGCTTGATTTTTATGATGGTTATGTTCGGTATAATGGGTAATTTTATGAAAGGTTTTAGGGAAAAAGATGACGAACTAATAAATTTAGCTGTTTTAAATTTAGATAAATCCCAATACTCAGAAGGCATTTTGGATAAATTATCACAACAAAAAACTATAGAAATAGCAGAAATTACAGAAATTGATATTGAAAAAGCAATTGAGCAAGCAAGAGAAAAAGAGGCAAATGTCCTATTGGTAATACCGGAAAATTTTGAAGAAGATATCAAAGAAAAGAAAAGGGTAGATTTAGAAATTTATTCCATAATAAAAGGGCTAAGCATAAAAGGAATGATTTCAGATGCAACAGTTAATTCAATAATAGGTTCTATTAACAGAGAAATATCAATAAATTTTATTCAAGAAGCTTTTCCTGATAAAAATCCAGGCGATATAATGAACCCTCTAAATATAAAAGAGTTTGTTGTAGTAAAAGACAAAATGACTTCTGGAAATTCTGCAATGATTGAGGGTTTGGCTGTCTCTCAATCAATCATGATACCAATTATCTTAATGATGTTGATAATCTATGCAGGAGGAACAATAGTAACTTCAATGGTTTCAGAGAAAGAAAATAAAACTTTAGAAACTTTATTAACCTTACCGGTAAAAAGAATATCAATTGTTATTGGAAAAATGACCGGGGCAACAGTAGTTGCTCTTTTAATGGCGGGTGTTTTTTTAGGAGGTTTTAGATATTATATGTCATCTGCGATACCAGTCATTCCTGGCAGTGAAACAATTCTTGAGGATTTAGGGTTAACAATGACTCCTTTATCTTATATTCTCTTGGGAATCTCTTTATTCCTGGCAATTCTTATTGCTCTATCAATGTCTATGATATTGGGAATATTTGCCCAAAGTACAAAAAATGCCCAGATTATGAATATGCCCATTGTTTTATTGGCAATGATTCCTTATTTTCTATTAATGTTTCAAGATATAGAAATGCTTTCTCTCCCAATGAAAATATTTTTATACGCTATACCTTTCGCTCATCCGATCATTGCTTCAAAAGCCCTCATATTTCAAAACTATCCAATTGTTCTCGGCGGAATAGTATATATGATTGTTTTTGCTGCAGTTACAATGTATATAGTAGTATGGTTGTTTAATACAGATAGGGTCTTAACAGCGAAATTCTCATTAAAGAAACTGAGAATAAAAAAACTGAAACGAAAGTAAGAGGGCAGCGACCTTAGCAAGTGGTAAATTTAAAAAACACCCAAATTAATAGGTGTTTTTTAAATCGTAGCTTTGGAGATACAACTTAAACCCCTAAAGTTAAATTCTTACTAAATCTCTTTTTCTTACCTCATTTCTAGGCACTAAACAAGCAGTTACGAAAATACTGAATGTTTTATGGTTACAATCCATTCGGAGCCGTTTTTGTTAAATTAATAGCAAATGCAAATATTATATAAAAGCCCGAGAAAAACTCTCGGGCTAAACTTTACTGGCAGGACGATGCCTGCCCTGAAGAATTGAAGGGTTAGAACCTATTTAACAAAATTAAATTAAGGTTTTACCTATAAATTCTACTACTTCAGAATTTCTAATAAGAATGGTGCGATTGGTAGTGTATGTTAACCCTTTATTGGGAGATACTTCAAAGCCAAGATAAATCCTTTCAACTCCTGCCTTTTCTAATTCTTTGATAGCAGGTTGCAAGTCTGAATCCGAACTACCGATAATTGCTACTTTTAATTCTTTATTGTGACTGAGCGTAATCATATCAACCGCAATTCTCACATCTACGCCTTTTTCTTTAAATGTTAAAAATTTATGTCCCTTGGGGCAACTTTCTTCGTGGCCTCGTACTCGTCCAGCATAAATCACTTCAAATCCTTGTTTTTCTAAATGAGTTTTTAATTCTCTTTGTTTCCGTATTAATTCGGCAGATTTTTCTTTTGTTTTCTCATGTTTGGCAAGCCTACCAATATAAAATATCTTCTTATCAATACTAATACCTGCCAATACCTTATCTAAAAGTCCTGTAAAGTTGTAAATGGAAAAGTCAACTTCTTTTCCTTTCTCTTTTTCGGGACTAAGAACAGACTTTATTCTACTAATAAAATTACGCCCATCTATAAAAAGTATTGTTTTCATAAAAACAGAACCCCAGCGGACCTTACGGCTGGCTGAGGCGTTTCTATCTTAATAATACAGAACCATAGACCTTTGTCAATAGCTTACGGTAATGTGCACACACTTTTTGCACTTTTTATATAAAAAGAGTGTTATCAACCCTCTAATCGTAGCCTGCCCTGAAGAATTGAAGTGTTAGAATCTGTTTGGTGGAATTATTTATCTGAAAAAAGTAACCCTTTTTTAAAAGTTTCAATCTGTTGGGCATGGCCAACAAAAATTTTCTTTGGCAAATTATCTAAATCAAACCATTTCCATTCTTCACATCTTTCAGGTTCCTTTAATACAGGTTCCTTGCCATTTCCGACTTCTTTTACTAAAAATCCTATCTGAAGATAGTGTTCATCTTCCCGAACATCATTTATAAGTCCTACGAATTCAAATTTAATTGACTTCAATCCTGTTTCTTCTTCCAGTTCACGGGCAGCAGCATCTTTCATGCTTTCTCCATATTCCAAATGACCCCCTGGTAATCCCCAACTTCCTGCACCATATACGTTTTTTCTTTTTCCTAATAGTAATTTTTTATCCCGAACGACAAATACATTAACTCCCACATTAAATTTTTCATATTTTTCTTTCATTGTATTATTCTATCAAAAAACCGCCTTCTTGGCGATTTTTTATCGGTGCTCCGGGAACCGGACTATGTTAGAACTGTTTATTAACGAAAGAAACACAAACTACAACTTAAAAATAAAAGGCCGTTCTGCAAGAATAATAACAGAACGGCTTATGACTTAGTTTTTTCATTACGATCCAGTGGCTTGTTTTAGGGCAAGAAATCCTCGTTAAGATCGTCTTTGAGATCGGTCCAGCCGTTATAGGACAAACCAATACACATATCAGCGATCATGCCAGAGAACATCTTATCGAAATGTGGTTGGAAGCCAGAACAGGCCACGACAATGCCATGTCGTTTTACACCACCCCAATAAGGAGTATCTCCTGGAAAAAGCAAATGTGGCATACAATCCGTCCGATCATCGTTACGGTCATGCCAGAGTTGCAAAGCCTTGCAACGTGCAATACTGTCAAATCTGTGTGGCCAGTTCGACATATTACCAAAGCTATATTCGTAGATTGCACACGGCTCAATCTGGTAATTCGGCCAATCCGGATAATTCCTTTGTCGATCATCCTTCATGGACGGAACTAATATGACAATATGACACATCATACGATTGAGTACGCCATCAAGACTCTGGATTACGCTCAGAACATGATGAACCGCCTTTTTGGCAACTTGTTCGGTAAGAAACTTTGGGGTAAGCATTTCTTCGGACATCTGATTTTCTCCTTTGCTGAAACCAAATTATTAACGTTCTTTCACAACACCTCAATTATACGCCTATTTATTAAATAAGTCAAGAGCTAAAAATAAAAGAGGGCTATTAACCCTCTAAAATTTGCTCCGGTGGCGGGACTCGAACTCCTAAAGTTAAATTCTTACTAAATCTCTTTTTCTTGCTTTGTTGAAAAGAGTTAAAACTTGCCCCGGGTAAGTTTTTAGGACTTAGATTAAGTATTGGGATTTTTTATACGGAATCTTAAGATGTTGATAGCCAACCTTGGTAACAGTTCTTCCCCGAGGGGTTCTTTCAATAAAGCCAAGTTGCATTAAGTAGGGCTCATAAATATCTAAGATAGTGTCTTCTTCTTCTGAAGTAGCTGCAGATAATGTCTGAAGACCAACAGGACCTCCTTCAAATTTTTTAATGATTGTTTCCAGAATTTTTCTATCTCCTGATTCAAGACCAAGTTTATCAATCTCTAAAAATCCTAAGGTCTTTTCAGTAATATTTTTTGTAATTACTCCTTTTCCTTCAACTTGAGCAAAATCCCTAACTCTTTTGAGAAGCCGATTGGCTACTCTTGGAGTGAAACGGGAACACTGAGCGATGACTTTAATTGCCTCTGGCTCTATCTCTATTCTCAACAGATTGCTTGACCTTTGAATAATCTTTTCAATATCTTCTTTTTTGTAGAAATTAAGCTGGAATGTTGCTCCGAAACGATTTCTTAAAGGGGCAGACAACAAAGCCAGGCGGGTAGTAGCTCCGATTAGAGTAAAACGAGGTAGTTTCAGTTCCATAGTTCTTGCCATTGGTCCTTTGCCTAAGATAAGATTCAGCTTAAAGTCTTCTAAGGCTGGATAAAGGAATTCCTCTATTAGGTGATTCATTCTGTGACATTCATCCACAAATAAAACATCCCCTTCGTTTAAATTAGTTAGGATTGCAGCTAAATCCCCGACTTTTTCAATAACAGGACCTGCAATTACCCGGATTTTTGTTCCCAATTCTTTGGCAATAATATGCGATATAGTGGTTTTTCCAAGTCCGCTTCCGCCATAAAAAAGCAGGTGTTCTATTGGTTCACCTCTTTTTTTGGCTGCTTCAATAATTATCTGAATATTCTTTTTTACTTTTTCCTGGCCAATATAACTTTCCCAAGTTTTCGGTCTTAAAGTTAAATCAAGAGTTTTGTCTTCTTCGGTTAATTTTGGCGAAAAAGGCCTTGCCCTCACACCATAACAAGGACTGACTTCGTCAGCTTTCCCGCCTTCGGCGGGTTGTCCTTGTTTGGTGTGAGGGCTTGAAGGGCTTGACAAACTTTCCATAAAGTATTAGAATAATAGATTAAAGAATTAAAAATAGGTCTAGGGCTGGGGGGGTCGGAATTCTCTGCAGATGGGTAATCTGGCGAGAGCGAGATTATGCCTCGGGAAAATTCTGAGCTTTTGTTCCTATAACTAAGTTAACCCTCAGCCCCAGGCCTATTTTTATTTTACTCAGCGGTTACTCTTTCTATTTCTTCAATAGTGGTAATTCCTTCCAGAATTTTTATAAATCCGTCCCGGCGCATTAAGATCATTCCTTTTTTTATTGCTAATTCTCTCATAGCAACAATAGAAGGAGAGGTTAATATAAACCTCTCCATTTCATCATCAATTAAGAAAAACTCAAAAATGCCAATTCTTCCTTGATACCCGGTGAAATTACACTCCTTACAGCCCTTGGCTTTAGGGATTTTTAATTCCGGTGTTAATTCCGGAATTTTAATTTCTGGAGGAAAATTTTTTAGGGCTTTTTTTGTTTTGGCTAATTCTTCTGGCGAGATTTTTTTGAATTCCACGCATTTTTTACAGGTCTTTCTTACCAATCTTTGGGCAATTGCTATATTTATTGCCGGGGCAATATTAACTGGTTTTTCTCCTATAGCTTGAAGCCGGGCTATGGTGCCGGCGGCATCATTGGTGTGGAGAGTAGATAAGACCAAATGCCCGGTTAAAGCAGCCTGAAGGGCAATTTTAGCAGTTTCCAGATCTCTAATTTCTCCTACTAAAATCACATCAGGGTCTTGCCTCATTATTGACCTGAGGCCGTTGGCAAAATCATAACCCTTTTTGGGGTCAACCTGGGTTTGAGATATTCCTTCTAAATGGTATTCAATCGGGTCTTCAATGGTAATGATTTTAACTTCGGGCTTGTTGAGTTTTTTTAAAACAGCATAGAGGGTTGTTGTTTTTCCTGAGCCAGTAGGACCGGTAATAATAATCATTCCGTGAGGTTTTTTAATCTCTTTATTAAATACTTCTGTTAAATCCCTTCTTAGTCCAAGCACTTCCACGTCAATTAAACTCTTTGGATTTAGAATTCTTAGGACAATTGATTCTCCGTATTCAGCAGGAAGAGCTGAGGCTCTGATTTCAATTGGGTTTTCCTTTATTAAAATAGAAAAACGGCCATCTTGGGGCCGGTCGGTCACGTTTAATTTAAGTTTAGAAAGAAGTTTTATGCGAGAAATAAGGACTTTATATATTTTTGACTCAAAAAATATAACATCTTGTAAAACCCCATCAACCCTGACCCTAATCTTTGCTTGTTCTTCTTCAGGTTCAATATGGATATCAGAAGAATCTAAATTTATTGCTCCAGCTAAGATAATTTCTAAAAGCTCAGTCACGTTTTTTTCCAAAGATGCTTCAATTTTTTCTTTGAAAGTAGAAATATTCTTAACTTTTTCCTGAATGTCTTTAATTATAGCCTGAGGGATTTTAACTTCCCCGGTTATTTTTTTTGCCTGCTCCATGTTATGATATATTAACATGAAAAAAGAAAATATTACAAGTGGTTCCATCCAAACAAAGAAATTGGGTGAGAGATTTGCTAAAGAAATTTTGGAGAAAAAACCTAAAAAAACAGCTTTTGTTATTGGTTTAGAAGGGGAGCTGGGAGGAGGAAAAACGACTTTTATGCAGGGTTTTGCCAAAGGACTGGGCATAAAAGAAAAAATTCTCAGCCCAACCTTTGTGATAATGAAGAAATTTAAAATCCAATATCTAAAATCTAATATCCAATATCTAATTCACATTGACTGCTATCGAATTGAGAAACCGAAGGAATTACTCACCCTCGGTTTTAAAGAAATTATCTCTAATCCTAAAAACATTATTGCTGTTGAATGGGCAGACCGCATCCGAAAAATAATGCCAAAAGATTCTATTTGGATTAAGTTTGATTTTATAGACAGGAATACAAGGAGAATGATATATAAAATATCCGCAGCTGTTGACAAAGGATAAGTAATTATGGTGTAATTAAGGTAGAAAATAGTACTTTAAATTATTGACAAGTCTACGGCCCTGTGTGTTACAGGGTGAAGGGCAAGTCAAAAAAATTGAAAGGGTAAAACAATGAGTAGCCAAAAAGAAAAAGCAATGATTGTTAGAGGAGCAGGTTTGTTGACTAGTATTTTCTCTAACCTGCAGAAAAAAGTGGAAGAATTTGGTGGTAGCGAAAAAGATATTCATCGTTTGACTACACCAGAAGGCGAGGAAACAATAGGCAAACTGGCCCAAATCATCGTTGATGATGGCCGGAAAAAAAGAATTAGTTTTCCGGTAACGGTTGACAGCAGCCAAACACTTCATCAGATGACTGGCGCCTATCCGTATACGTACATAAATAGCGATGTCACCTTGGAGCATTTTCCTAAGAAGGGGCAGGGCAAGAGACAGATAGAAGTCACTTTGTTCCATTTTAACAGGCTAATCTCATCTGATAATGCTATTGCTGAAATGGCAACAGAAGGCTTTCGTCCCGCTGAACCCGAAGAACTCATTAATTTGAGCGCGCAGCATCCGGGTCAGGATTTACAAAAAGAACTTCCTATAGTGGCCATTAATTCTCCTTGGCAGTACCCGAACGGCCCTCAGTACGTAGTCTGTCTGATCAGGCGCGATGCGGGGCGTGGTTTGGAACTCCATTGGCTCAAGGACGATTTGCATGTGGGCTGGCATTTCGCTGCCGTGTGCAAGTAAATTCTTGAGTACTTGGATCCCTAAATCTTTTTTTGATTTTTGGATTCTTGGTCCGAACAACAAAAATCCTTTGCGAAAAACTTCTCGCAAAGGATTTTTTATTTTTGGAAATTTTGTGGTAAAATGGGAAAATGGCAGAGGAAAAGAAAGAAAACAAAAAGAGGTTAATTGTTATTGATGGGAATGCGGTGATTCATCGGGCATTCCATGCCCTACCGCCTTTAACTACTAAAAAAGGGGAATTGGTCAATGCTATTTATGGATTTTTATTGGTTTTCTTTAAAGCAATTAAAGAATTTCAGCCAGATTTTGTTGCAGCTACTTTTGATTTCCCTGGTCCTACTTTCCGTCATAAAAAATACAAACTTTATAAAGCTCAACGAGAAAAGGCGCCGGAGGAACTTTATCAGCAAATTCCAAAAGTAAAAGAAATTTTAAAAAGTTTTAACGTCCAAATTTTTGAAAAAAAAGGTTTTGAAGCAGATGACCTTATAGGCACTATTTCTAAAAAAGCTCCTCAAAAACAGATTTTTTCTAAAATTGAAACGATTATTTTAACCGGGGACTTAGATGCTTTGCAATTAGTTGACAAGAATACTAAAGTTTACGCTTTAAGAAAAGGTGTTAAGGATGCTATTTTGTATGACAAAGAAAAAGTTAAAGAAAAGTATGATGGATTAACCCCTGAGCAGCTAATTAATTTTAAGGCCTTGCGAGGAGACCCTTCAGATAATATTCCCGGAGTCTTGGGAGTTGGAGAGAAGACAGCGATTGCTTTGATTAAAGAATTCGGAACATTAGAAAATCTTTATGAAGAATTAAAGGAAAATAGTGAAAAGGCGAAAAAAATAAAACAATCTTTAAGAAAAAAACTTTTAGATTGCAAAAAACAGGCCTTTGTTTCAAAAATGTTAGCCGAAATAAAATTAGATGTGCCGGTTGAATTTGATTTAGGGAAATGCCGATGGGGAAAATATGATAAAGAAAAAGTCACTCAACTTTTTAAGAGTTACGAATTTCAGACCTTAATTTCTCGTCTGCCGGAAAAAAAGAATGAGAATAAGGACAAAACCATTAAAAATAATCTAAAATTATGGTAAAATAAATAATGTTTTGGAAGAGAAAAAATAAGAAAAAAAAATCTTTTAGGGACATTAAAGATATTAAAGACATCAGAGAGGTCGGAGATGATACAATAATCACTAATTATCTTACTGATGGACTTTTGGTTTTTGATAAAAACAGTAGACTCTTCTTAGTTAATCCTCAAGCCGAAAGACTTCTTGAGGTTAGAAAAGAAAAGATATTAGGGAAGTCAATTTTGGAATTAAATCGTTTCCCAAGCTTTAAGCCCCTTGTGTCTCTTTTAGGAGGAGAGATAAGAAGGTTTTTTAGAGAAGAACTTCAAATTAGAGTAAATTTTATTTTAGAGATAACCACTGTGCCGATGACAGCTGAAGAAAAGAAAGTTAGCACTTTAGTTATTTTACATAATGTTACTCGGGAAAAATTAGCGGATAGAATGAAAAGTGAATTTGTTACCTTAGCGGCCCATCAGTTGCGGACCCCGAGTTCAGGTGTAAAATGGTCCCTCCAGATTCTATTGGACGGAGATTTGGGAAAGTTGAATGAAAAACAAAGAAAGATTGTTGAAGAGGCCTATAAGGCAAACGATAAAATGATTAGGATGGTTAGGGATCTTTTAAATGTGGCTCAGATTGAAGAGGGAAAATATCTTTCTAAAATAGTTCTCTCAAGCATTGAAAATATAATTCAATCCATAGCAGATTCCTACAAGGAAGAGGTGGAAAAAAGGAAACTCAAATTTGAATTTAAAAAACCGAAAGAACAATTGCCTAAACTTATGTTAGATGTTGAAAAAATGGAAATTGCTATTAAGAATATTTTTGACAATGCTCTAAAATATACCCTTCCCGGAGGCAAGGTTTCAATTTCTCTAAAAAGAGATGAGAAAGAAATAGAAGTTCAGATTCAAGACACCGGGGTGGGAATTCCTCAAGAGCAGCAAGGGAAAGTATTTACTAAATTCTTTCGAGGCGATAATATAATAAAAATAGAGACCGAGGGGACCGGACTCGGACTTTTTATGTCCAAGAATATTATTGAGGCTCACGGAGGAAAGATTTGGTTTGAATCCAGGGAAGGCAAGGGTTCAACTTTCTATTTTACCATTCCAATAAAAAAAAGATTTGGCGAGTTTCTAACCGAGGAGTTTTATTAACCCCATTAGAAACCTGTCTATACGGCACAGAGTTTTATAAAATCAAAGAGTATGATACACTAAAATTAGTTGCCGAAGGTTTTTAACAGGGTTGACATTTGAGTTTGTATTTATTTTATAAACAATGTAAAATAAAGATATGCTTCGCTAATGTATTAACATATAATCTTAAATTAAAATAATATGGCTAAAAAAATTTTAATAATTGAAGACGATAAGTTTCTTCGGGAGTTAATTGCTCAGAAACTTATAAAAGAAGGTTATGATATTGTTGAAGCAGTGGATGGAGAGAAAGGAATAAAAAGTGTTAAAGAGGAGAAGCCAGATTTAATTTTGCTTGACCTTATTTTGCCGGGGATAGACGGATTTGAAGTTTTATCTAAAATAAAAGAAGACCCGGTTCTATCTCAAATTCCAGTGATTATTTTGTCAAATCTCGGACAGAAAGATGATATAGAAAGGGGGCTAAAAATTGGAGCAGCTGATTATTTAATTAAAGCTCACTTTACCCCTGGAGAAATAGTTGAAAAGGTTAAAACTATCCTTAAATAGATATTAGATACTGGATATTAGATAAATTGGATTTTAGATAGTTTCGCCTAACACCGCCTACTGCCTCGCATCTATTATCTAACACCTAATATCTGACGCCCAATTTATGCCGGAACTTCCCGAAGTAGAAACAACGGTAAAAGATTTACAAAAAAAGGTCCTGTCAAGGACCTTTGTTGATGTATGGACGGATGCTAAAAAAATAGTCAAGAAACCAAAAGATTTTGAGGAATTTAGAAAGCAGCTTAAAAGTAAAAAGATTCAAAAAATTTGGCGGAGAGGAAAGAATATTATTTTTGAACTCTCTGAAGATTATTCTCTTTTAATTCATCAGAAATTAACCGGTCATTTGCTTTATGGAGAATGGAAGAAGGATAGAGTAAATACATATATTCATTTAAAATTTTTTTTAGATAACGGAGAAATATTGGCTCTTTCTGATCTGAGAAAGTTTGCCAAAGTTGAGTTGTGGAAAACTGAGGAATTATTAGAAGAATTAGAAAACTTAGGACCCGAGCCTTTAGCGAAAGATTTTGTCTTTGAAAAATTTAAAGAAGTTTTAAAAGATAAAAGAGGAAAAGTAAAACAGGTTTTAACGGACCAAAAAGTTATTACTGGGATTGGAAACATTTATTCGGATGAAATATTATGGGTGGCGAGAGTCCATCCGTTTAGAGATGTTTCAAAATTAAACGAAGGGGAGCTCGAAAGAATCTATCAAGCCCTCAAGAAAATTCTCAAAAAAGCAATTGAGCTTCGGGGTGAAAGTATTTCCGATTACCGAGATCCAGCTGGTCGAAAGGGAAAATTTGATAAAATGAGAAAGGTTTATCGCCGGAAAGGCGAGAACTGTTTTCGCTGTGGAACCATTATCCAAAGAAAAAAAATCGCTGGACGCAACGCCCATTTTTGCCCCAAATGTCAAAAACTATGATTATTTTTCTTTACGGACAAGATACATATAGAATGAGAGAGAAGTTAAAGGAGATGATTGAGAGATATAAAAAAATCCACAAAAGTGGGTTGAATTTGAAGTATTTTAATGATTTCACTAATTTAAAAGATGAAATCAGGCAAGTTCCAATGTTTAAAGAAAAAAAATTAGCGGTTATAGCTGATGTTTTTGCAAATCTTGATTTTAAAGAAAAATTTTTAGAAAATAAAAAAGATTTTTTGAAAACAGAAGATATAATTTTGTTTTATCAAGAGGGAGAAATTAATAAAAATAACTCTTTATTTAAATTTTTGAAAAAAAATGCCAAGTCCCAGGAATTTAAGTTCCTGGGAGGCCAAAGATTAAAAACTTGGATTAAAAAAGAATTTGATAGATATGAAACAGAGATAGATTCAGGGGTTTTAGAAAAACTTATTGAATATATTGGCAATGATCTTTGGCGGATGAGCAATGAGATTAAAAAACTGGCGAGTTTTAAAAATAATAAAAGGGTTAGAGTAGAGGACGTTGAGCTTTTAGTAAGGTCAAAAATTGAAACTGATATTTTCAAAACCATTGATGCTATTGCTGAAAAAAATAAAAAGCAGGCTCTGAAACTGCTTCATAAACATTTGGAAAAAGGAGATTCCCCCTTATACCTTCTTTCGATGATAAATTATCAGTTTCGCAATCTTTTAATAGTTAAAGATTTTATTGAAAAACACAAACCATACGATGTTATTTTAAAGAAAAGCGGTCTTCATCCTTTTGTTGTTAAGAAAACTTATTATCAATCCCAGAAATTTACTTTCCAAGAATTAAAAAAAATCTACCAGAAAATCTTTAAGGTAGATCTTGATATTAAAACCGGACGGATACAACCTGAAATAGCGCTTGATTTACTAATTACGGAAATTTAAGAAGGTTAAACTTTTTTGTTTACTGATTTCGTTATTCTTGATTTCTTTCTGGAAGCAGTGTTTTTCTTGATTACTCCAACTTTAGCAGATTTATCAAGGGATTTATATATTTGAGGCAAAAGTTTTTTTGCATCTTCAATTTTTTTTTCTGAAACTAAACTTCTCACCTCTTTTATGAGATTTTTCATTTTCTTTTTATAAACGAGATTTTTTGCTTTTCGCTTCTGATTCTGGCGAAGAGCCTTTTTTGCAGATTTTGTTATTGGCATATTAAATTAGATTAGCAAATAATAAGAGTTTTGTAAATATCTTTGCTTTTTTATAACAAATAAGTTAATATCATACAGTTAGCACCTTAACATAAAAAAATAAAACTGAAAGGAATAGAAAATGACAGAAACAATAAACAAAAATGATTGGCCTTTGTTTAGGATGATTATTCCAGCTTTCCCAGAAGTAAATATTTTTACTCGTCAGGCTAAAAAAACAACTGCCTTAGGGGCTATTATAGTTGCAACAGCAGCAAATAAATTATGGGGATGGCAAGTAGAAGTAATTGATGAAAACAATTATAGGAAAGGCCCCCGAGATAGCAATGAATTGCCTGATCACATAGTTTTACAAAGAGAGCGTCCAGCTACAGTAGTTGGTTTTTATTGCGGTCTTACCAGTACGATGGAACGAGTTTGGAAATTGGCTGAACTTTATCATCAGCAAAAAGCATTTACTATTGCTGGCGGATGGCATGCTCTTTATTGTCCAAAAGAAACATTAGAGCATAACATTGATGTAGTTGTTTATCGTGACGCAGAAAAAGTTATTCGGCAAATTCTTAGCAATCTGGAAAAAGAGAAATTTTTGGAAAATATTCCTGAAATTTCCTTTTTAGAAAATGGACAGCTTAAAACTAATGCTTCAGAACTTGTTGAAGTTTTGGGTTTAGATCCAAAATTAAACAGATTGCCTCTTCCAGATTTTGGGCTTTTAAAATATGCCAAAATAAAACTTTATCCTGTTGGTCGTGTTAGAGGATGTAGCAAGAATTGTGAGTTTTGCAGCGTAAACGAAAAACCTCATTGGGCGTCTAGTCAACATCTTTTTGAAACGGTTAACTGGTTAGTAGAAACAAGAAAAGCTAAGCGTTTTTTTCTTGTTGATGATAATCTAGCAGAAGACCTTGAAGGCACAATTGAATTTTTTAATATGATTGCTGATAAGTATGGAAACCGACTTGACTTTTCAATTCAAATGCGGCTGGATCTTGCAAAAAATACTGAATTTTTGCGAGTAATAAAAAAAGCAGGAGTCACGATTGCTTGTATAGGGGTTGAGTCGCCCATTGATGAAGATCTTAAAGCTATGCATAAGGGATATAGATCGGATAAAATGCTTGAATGGATTAAGATTGTCCAACGTTATGTCAAGACGCATATAATGCTTATCGCAGGTTATCCATTAAAAGAAAGAAATGTTTTTCTTAACGCTAAAGAAATAATTAAGCGTTTTAAAGAATTTGTCCGCAAAGCCCATCCCGACAGTGTTCATGTAATGCTTCCAGGACCAGGAGTAGGAACTTCTTTGCGCGAAAGATTGAAAAAAGAAGGAAGACTTTTCTCTTTAGATCTAGTGCCTTGGAGCAAGTATGACGGAAGATTCATTTGTTTTAGACCTGATAAGAATATGAGCGTGCGAGAACTTCAAGAGATGCCATTTAAAATTATGGGTAGATTTTATAATCTCTGGAGCTTTGTCAGGATTTCGAGGATCATTGTTTTCCCAATTGATTATCTTATTAGAAGATGGAAACCCGAGCATCGCAGTTGGTATAGAAATGCGGTAAAGTCTGGAGGATATCTTCTTATGAGGAGATGGAAAGCAAAACAAAAAATGGATGAGTTTATTAAAAAATTAGAAAATTATTAAACAAAGTGCCGAGAGTAACTCTCGGCACATTTTTATCCCCACACCAAACGAGGACAACCCCGCCTTGGCGGGGAAATTGACGAAGTCAGTCTTCGTTATGGTGTGGGGATTTATTGATTTTTAACGTAAAATTCAATATACTGAAAGTAAGTACCCGCTCTTCAAATACAACACTGCATTGGCCAGAAAAAATACTCTGGCCCCTCTGGGGAAACTCACAATGAAGCGATCTCTTCGTTGCTTCTCCTCAATGTATTTTACAAATACACTTTCGTCGTCGCGCCTCGAGCTCATCTTCATTGTGAGCTTCCAACACAGTATTGTATTTGAAGAGAGGGTACCAAATATGATATCTTATTTACAAGGCAAAATTATTCTAAAAAAAGAAAAATTTATTATCTTGGATGTTAATAATGTTGGGTATAAGGTTTTTTTGTCTAAAAAAACCTTATCCAATCTGCCAGAGATAGAAAAACCCTTAAGGTTATTTTGTTTTTTAAATGTCAAAGAAAATATAATGGACCTTTATGGTTTTCTAAATCATAAAGAACTTGAATTCTTTGAGATTTTAGACAATATTCGCGGAGTTGGTCCAAAAGCAGCTCTTGAAATTTCTTCTTTGGGACCTTTAGAGAAAATTAAAGAAAGAATTTTATCTAAAGATGAAACATTGTTTTCTGAGATTTCAGGAATAGGAAGAAAGAAAGCAATGACGATTATTTTGGAACTTACTGGTAAGATTAGGGATATTTCTAAGGCACCCGTCTTCGCCCCGCTTAGCGGGGCTACGGCGGACGGAGCAGAAGAAGCTCTTATTGGGCTTGGTTTTCCCCGCGAAAAAGCGAAAGCTGCTTTAGCAGAAGTTCCAAAAAACATAAAAGACGCTGAACAAAAAATAAAACAGGCCTTAAAAATCTTAGGGAAATAAATGAAAGAATTAATTAAAAAATTTATCCCTGATTTTTTATTGGGGTTTTATCACTATTCATTAGCACTAATAAGTGCTTTTTTGTATGGATTTCCTTCAAGAAAAATGACTATCATTGGTGTAACCGGAACCAGTGGAAAATCTACGGTGGTGGAATTAATCGCTAAGATTTTAGAGGAAGCCCTTCGGCAAGCTCAGGGTAAACAATTTAAAACTGCTTCTCTATCTTCTATTAAATTTAAGGTTAGAGATAAAGAATGGGAGAATAAGTTAAAGATGACAATGCCCGGTCGGATGAAGCTTCAAAGATTTTTAAAGCAAGCAATAAAAGCAGGTTGTAAGTATGTAGTTTTAGAAGTAACCTCCGAAGGAATAAAACAATTTCGCCATAAATTTATTGATTTTGATGTTGCTGTTTTAACTAATTTAAGCCCGGAGCATATTGAAGCCCATGGAGGTTTTGAAAAATACCGGGAAGCAAAAGCAAAACTTTTTCAACAAACAAAAAAGATTCATATTATTAATGCAGATGATAAAAACGCAGAATATTTTTTAAAGATTCCTGCTAAGCAAATATACGGATTTGGAATTAAGAATCATGAATTAAGAATTAAGAATATAAACATTATTGGAGCAAAAAAGATTAATTTAAAAGAAAATTCTTCTTCGTTCATAATTCATAATTCTTTATTCATAATTCCTCTAATTGGAAGGTTTAATATTTACAACGCTCTTGCTGCCATTTCCGTTGCTTTATCGCAAGGTATTTCTTTGGAGGTTTGCCAAAGGGCTTTGGAGAAAGTAAAAGGAATCTCCGGCAGAATGGAGGTTGTTATTAAAAAGCCGTTTACGGTGGTTGTAGATTATGCTCATACGCCGGAAGCCCTTGAGAAAGTGTATAAAACCATCGTAAAAAACAATAAGCGCATGATTTGCGTTTTGGGTGCCTGTGGTGGTGGAAGAGATAAATGGAAAAGACCTGTTTTGGGGAAAATAGCCGCTCAGTATTGTCAGGAAATAATTGTGACCAACGAAGACCCTTATGATGAAGACCCGATGGAAATAATTGAACAAGTTGCAGGTGATACAAATGCTAAAAAAATATTAGATAGGAAACAAGCAATTAAACAAGCATTGAAACTTGCTCGGCCATGCGACACAGTAATTATCACTGGAAAGGGATCAGAGCCATGGATGTGCGTTAAAGGAGGCAAAAAGATTCCTTGGTCTGATAGACAAATAGTGCTTGACTTTTTAAGAAAATTGACTAAGATGGGACTATAATTATTGAACCTTAACAACCGAAGATTTTTAGAAAGGATCCAAAAATGAGCGTAGGAAAATTTGAAGAGCTTTTTAAACGTTATGAAGGAAATCCAATTTTAACCTCGGAAAATTGGCCCTATAAAGTCGGTTCGGTCTTTAATCCCGGGGCAGTAAGATTTAATGATGAAGTTTTACTTTTAGTGCGAGTTGAAGATAAGCAAGGATATTCTCATTTAACTATTGCTAAAAGTAAAGATGGAAAAACAAATTGGCAGATAAGTCCCGAACCGGTATTAGCAGCAGAACCAGAATTTAGTGAAGCTGTGTTTGGATTAGAGGATTCGAGAATTGTTTGGTTAGAGGAACGGCAAGAATATATAATTACCTGTGTTTCTTTCTTTGGGGAAGTGTCTGAAGAATCTCCTGGTATTTCTCTGATAGCAACTAAAGATTTTTCAGATTTCCAACGTTTAGGGCAACAATTAATACCTCCCAACAAAGATGCTTCTTTATTCCCCAAAACTATTAAAGATTATTACGCCTTAATAAACAGGCCGGTTGTAGATGGAAGAGAAAATATTTGGGTTTCTTTTTCGAAAGATTTGGAATTTTGGGGTAAAAATAGGGTTTTACTTACTCCTAGGAATCGAAGCTGGGATTGCAGTAAAGTAGGATTAGGGCCTCCACCTATTGAGACGCCTGATGGTTGGTTAATTATTTATCACGGAGCGCGAGAGACAGGTTCAGGTATCCTTTATCGGGTTGGTCTGGCTTTATTGGATTTGGAAACCCTTGAGGTAATTCGCCGAAGCAGAGATTGGGTTTTTGGTCCGAAAGAGAGCTACGAAAGAACAGGTAATGTAGATGATGTTGTTTTTCCATGCGGCGCGATCGTTGATGAAAAAACAAATGAGCTTTTAGTTTATTATGGAGCTGCTGATACTGTTGTTGCATTATCCATTGCTAATTTAAATGATGTTCTTGATTATTTAAAAAAATGTAAAGAATATTGATTAAAAAGGCTAGCAGAAAAGCTAGCTTTTTTTTTGAGAAAATTGGAGAAATAAGGTAAAATAGATAAAAGAAAGCCTTTCTATGTAAATATGAAGTATATAAATCTTAAAATTCCTGAGCATTCTTATTTTTTTGGTTTTGTTCAGACGGATGGAAATTTAAATAAGCCTTTTGAAAGAAGAGATAAAGGAAGATTACGTATTGAGTTAGGTAAGGAGGATTTACATATATTAAAATCTTTTAAACAGTTATTCTCTTCGGTTTACTCTTCAATTACTAACAGGACTCGAGATACAAATTTTAAAGCGCATTATAGAAGTTATACGTTCAATATATATGATCTGAAATTTAGAAAAGAGCTCTATAAATTAGGGGTCCCGCATGGTAAAAAATCTAAGGATATTTCTTTTCCTAAAGACAATTTTTTGGAGAGAGATTATATTAGGGGTTTAATAGATGGCGATGGCAGTGTGGGTATAACAGGTAAGGGATTTCCCTTTATTAGTTTTAGTGTTAAGAGCGAGGAAATGAAGGGATACTTTTCAGATATTATCGAAAAAGTGATAGGAGAAAGAAAGAGATTAAATAGAAATAAAAGAGATGACACTTACAATATTATGGTCAATAGAGAAAAAGCCCAAAAATTTATTAAATACTTATATTATCCAAATTGTTTAGCATTGAAAAGAAAATTAAAGAAAGCCAAGATAGCACTGAAATGGAAAAGACCAAAGAGTATAAAAAGGCGTCTTCGGAAGTTTTGGGAAGAATGGGAGGAGAAATATATCTTAACTCATACTATGGAAGAAAGCTGCGATCGTTTTAAAAGGACAAAAAGCAGTGTTAAAAATAAACTCTGGGATTTAAAAATTAATAAAACGAAAATATGAAGAAAGAAGATTTTATAAAAATAAATAGCTGGCTATGGGAAATTCCTAAATCTTTTAGGGCTGATATGAGAGTACCGGTCCGGGTTTATACTTCAGAAAAGATGCTGGAAGATATTTTAAAGGATAAATCTTTAAATCAGTTGATTAATACCACGACTTTGCCGGGAATTGTAAAATATGCAATTGCAATGCCTGACTGTCACGAAGGATACGGTGCAGCAATTGGCAATGTAGGAGCAATGAAGCTGCCAGATGGAGTTATCTCTCCCGGATTTGTTGGGTATGACGAGAATTGCGGGGTCAGATTATTGAAATCGGAATATTTAGAAAAAGAAATTAGGCCTTATTTAGATAAGTTAGCTACGGAAATGCAAAGGGGAGTTCCTTCTGGTTTGGGAAAAGGAAGACAGGTTAAACTGTCCATTGAACAAATTAATAAAATTTTGGAAGGAGGAGTACCAAAATTAGTAAAACAGGGATATGGAGAAAAAGAAGATATTGAGAATTGTGAGGAGGGAGGAAAGATGAAACAGGCCGATGCTTCTTGTGTTTCAGAACGGGCTAAAATGCGAGGAAGAGATCAAGTTGGCACGCTCGGCTCTGGAAATCATTTTTTGTCCTTGGAAAAAGTGGAAGAAATCTTTGATGAAAAAGTAGCTGAAATCTTTGGCTTATTTAAGAACCAAGTTGTGGTTTTAATCCATACAGGGTCAAGAGGGCTTGGTCATCAAAATTGCACCGATTATTTAAAGATAGTAATGCAGGCTTTGCCAAAATACGGAATAAAATTACCGGATAGAGAATTAGCTTGCGTTCCGTTTGATTCTCCCGAGGGTCAGAAATTTTTTAAAGCAATGTGCGCTGCTTGTAATTATGCTTGGTCTAATAGACATATGATAACTCATTATGTAAGAAAGGCCTGGAAAAGTATATTAGGAGAAAAAGCAAATCTAAAATTGCTTTATGACGTTGCTCACAATATCGCCAAGATTGAAGAGCACGAAGTTGACGGTAAAAGAATGAAATTGATTGTTCATAGAAAAGGAGCAACCAGAGCTTTTCCACCCGGACATCCAGAGATTCCAGAAAAATATAAAAAAGTTGGGCAACCGGTTCTTCTTCCTGGAACTATGGGCACTGCTTCTTATGTTTGTGCAGGGACGCAAAAATCAGCTGAAGCTTGGCATACAGTTGCCCATGGGGCTGGCAGAGCAATGTCTCGGCATGCAGCGATGAGAGCTATTTCTGGCCAGGAAGTAATAAATCAATTAAAAGAAAAAGGGATAATTATAAAATGTCGTTCAATGAAGGGAATTGCCGAAGAGGCGCCTTTGGCTTACAAAAATATAGATAATATAGTAGAAGTTGTTCATAATGCAGGTTTGTCAAAAAAGGTAGTCAAACTCGTTCCTTTAGCAGTGATAAAAGGAGAATAGATGTTTGTTTTTACAATTTCATGATTGTGCTATAATATGTTAAAAGGTCGCTTATTTTAATATTAATTTTTTAAAATTATGAACGAAGAAACTCCTCAAACACCAGGAGCACCAGTAAAACAGGGAGACAAAAATTTAATAGCAATTTTGAGTTATTTAGGTATTCTCTTCCTAATTCCTTTGCTTGCTGCTAAAGACAATCCTTTTGCCCAATATCATGCCAAGCAGGGTTTGGTTTTGTTTATAGCCGAGGTTATTGGATGGTTTCTTACCATGATTCCTTTTATCGGGTGGTTTGTAATAGGACCTATATTATGGATTATCTGGTTAGTATTAGGTATTATTGGAATTGTAAACGTTGTTAAGGGAAAACAAGCTCCCCTGCCAATAATTGGGAGATTCGCTGGTAAGTTTAAGATTTAAGAATAACTCTATAGAATATAAGTTGACCCTTCACCTTTAGTTAAAGGTGAAGGGTTGATTTTTATTTTATTTTATACTAAACTATAAACATTATTCTTATGTGTTTATTTTTTGTTTTATACTTGGCTTCTTTGATTTTTGTAGTTGGAGTTAATTTTTTTAAGTACCCGCTCTTCAAATACAACACTGCATTGGCCAGAAAGATTTTTTCTTCTGGCTAGGCGCGAGGAGCGAAGTGTATCCTCTGTGATACATAAGCGACGAGCAACAACGCCAGAAGAAAAAATACTCTGGCTCTGTAAGAGAAGCTCACAATGAAGCGATCTCTTCGTTGCTCCTCCTCAATGTGCCACAGAGGGCACACCTTCGTCGTCGCGCCTTGACCTCGCTTCATTGTGAGCTTCCAATACAGTGTTGTATTTAAAGAGAGGGTACTATTATGGGGAAGAAACGTATGCCGAAATCACTTCGCAAATTTATCAGAAAAGAAAAAGCTCGCATTCGGGGGTCAGTTTTAGATGTGAAAGAGCAGAAAAAATTAATTTCAGAATTACGCCAGAGATTTACAAAAAAAGATAAAAAACAAAATCTATGACAATAAAAGAAATCTACAATTTGGCGATTCAGATGGGGATTAAGGCAGATTTTCGGGGGGAAGAAGGAATTAAGAAATTTTTAGAGAATAAAAAAAAGAAATACGAGAAAATGAATGAGAAAGAAAAAGAAGAATTTGACAAAGATGCCCTAGAAAATCCCTATTTAGACTCAAGGATTTATTATATTGCCGAAGACAAGGAAATAAAAAAAGTTTTGGCTGGAATTGATATTGAGCCGGCCGAGCTTTTATTGTCAAAAGAAATCAATGGCATAGATTTAATAATTGCCCATCACCCCATTGGTAAAGGATTAGCCCATTTGGCAGATGTAATGGATTTGCAGTGCGATGTTTTAAACTATTACGGCGTTCCTATAAATATCGCCGAAGGGCTTATGAAAGAAAGAATTTCTGAGGTTGCCAGAGGAGTTAATTCAGCCAATCATCAAAGGACTGTTGATGCCGCTAAATTATTAAAAGTAAATCTAATCAACTCTCATACCCCCTGCGATAACTTAGCGGCTAAATTTTTAAAAGATTTAATTGAAGAAAAAAAACCCGAAAGAGTCGGTGAATTAATTGATTTGCTAAAAGAGATTCCAGAATATAAAGAAGCAATGAAAATAGGAGCTGGGCCTAAGATATTTGTCGGAACTCCAGAAAATAGATGCGGCAAGATTGCTTTAACTGAAATCACTGGAGGAACAGAAGGATCTCCAAAACTTTATGAAAAAATGACTCAAGCAGGAATTGGCACAGTTATTGGCATGCATATTTCCGAAGAACATAAAAAGGAAGCCGAGATGGCTAATTTAAATGTAGTGATTGCCGGCCATATGTCTTCCGATTCCTTGGGAGTGAATTTATTTTTAGATGAATTAGAAAAACAAGGAATTGAAATAATTCCTTGCTCTGGTTTTACTCGAATCTGCCGGGCAAAGTAATTCTCTAAAATCTACAATTGTGAATTTTAGAGTATAAGATTTCTTTATTAAAACTGGCTGAAAAGCCAGTTTTTTGATAGAATTGAGTAATGGGAACTAAGAAATTGTCATTTTATGTTGTTTGTGATAATATACGGAGTTTAGAAAACATTGGTTCTATTTTTAGAACTGCCGACGCTTTAAATGTTGATAAGATTTTTCTTTGCGGGATTTGCGGAAGACCACCTAATCAAAAGATATCCAAAAGCGCGCTGGGCGCGGAAAATTGGATTGACTGGGAATATTGCGGCTCATCCTGGAAATTGATAGAAAAATTAAAAAAAGAAAAAGTTTTTATCACAGCCCTAGAACAAGGGAAAAACAGTTTAGCTTATACCAAATTCAAGCCAAAATTCCCTTTGGCTTTGGTAATAGGAAATGAAGTCAAAGGAGTTTCGCCCTCTGTTTTAAAAAGAGCAGATAAAATAATATCTTTACCAATGTTTGGCAGAAAAGAATCTCTGAACGTAGCAGTAGCTTTCGGAGTAGCTGGTTATGAGATAAACAAAACAAGAGTTTCGCCCTCATAGTTTAATTGGACAGAGCATCAGCTTCCGGAGCTGAAAATATAGGTTCAAGTCCTATTGAGGGCACAGAATTGGAGGGGTACCGAAGTCTGGTCATACCGGCACGGTTTCGAAAACCGATGGTCGTTAAATCGACACGTGAGTTCGAATCTCACCCCCTCCGCAATAGTCCGCTGTTGTTGGGCTTTTTTCTTGAATAAAAGGAAAAATTAGTTTAAAATGGGATTATAAGAATTTATAAAAACTTATGTTTAAATTTTTTAAAAAAGATAAAGAGCCAAAGAATTTAAAGGAGGTTTTGAAACAGTTTGAGGGCTTGGAAAAAGAAGTTGAGAAAATTTCTGAAGGATTAGAAAATCTGAAAAAAGAGGGAAAATTTTCTATTCAGAAAATGGGAATAGTTAGGTATAATCCTTTTTCTGGAGTCGGAGGCGACCAGAGTTTTTCTGTTGCTCTGCTTGATGGAAATAATGACGGAGTAGTGGTTACCAGCTTATATTCCCGAGACGGAAACAGGGTTTATGGAAAACCAATCAAAAATGGTAGTTCGGAGTATTCTTTGTCTGATGAGGAGAAGAAAGTAATTGATAAAGCCGTAAGCTCTAAAATCCCAAACTCTAATGACCAATGACCAATCAAACCCCAATTATTTAAATCCCAAATTTGGTCATTGGGGTTTGGTCATTAGGACTTTTAATTAATTATGGTTGAAAAAAAACAACAAAACTTAATATCTCGTCCACCAGTAGTAGTGGTCCTGGGTCATGTTGACCATGGCAAGTCATCAATTTTGGAAGCTATTAAAGATTTAAAAATTACTGCCAAAGAGTCCGGGGGAATTACCCAGCACATCGGAGCTTATGAGATTGAACATCAGGGGAAAAAGATTACTTTTATTGATACTCCCGGCCATGAGGCGTTTTCGGCTATGCGTTCACGTGGAGCTAAAGTGGCTGATATTGCTATTTTGGTGGTGGCGGCAGAGGAAGGGGTGAAACCCCAGACAAAAGAAGCAATCTCGCACATAAAGAAAACCCAAATCCCAATGATTGTGGCTATTAACAAAATGGATAAGCCGGAAGCTAACCCCGAGAAAGTTAAAAGAGAATTATCAAACCAAGATGTTTTGGTTGAATCAACGGGAGGTAAGATTCCTTCGGTAGAGGTTTCGGCAAAAATTGGCAAGGGGATTCCCGACCTTTTAGAATTGATTTTATTAGTAGCCGAAATGGAAGATTTTAAAACAGATATTTCTAAACCAGTTGAGGGAGTGATAGTTGAATCATATTTAGATCCTCAGCGAGGGCCAACAGCTACTTTAATTTTGCAAAATGGGATTTTGAAAAGAGGCGATATATTAGGAACATCTTCTGTCGTCGGCAAAATTAGGATTATGGAAGATTTTCAGGGCCTATCTATTAAGCAAGCTTCTTCGTCAATGCCGATTATTGTTATTGGATTTGAAAATGTGCCTGGGGTTGGGAAGAAGTTCAAAGTTTTTGCTGATGTTGAAGCGGCTAAAAAAGAGCTTGAAGGACCAGCTAAACCAGCTTCCCAAGTTTTCGATATCAAGTCAGATAAAAAGGTTTTAAATATAATCTTAAAAGTTGATGTTTTGGGCTCGCTTGAAGCAATTGAAGAAATCTTAAAAAATCTCCCTCAGGAGCAAGTTATTTTGAGAATTTTAAAAGCAGAGGTTGGGGAGATAAATGAGTCAGATGTGAAATTAGCCGGAGGATCTAAACCCCAACACCAAAAATTTGGTAGTGGGGGTAAAGCTATAATCGTCGGCTTTAGAGTGAAAACAAATCCAATTGCTCAAAAATTAGCTCTGAGGGAAAAAATAAAGATAATATGTTTTGAGGTAATATATGAATTAGCTCAAGGAGTTAGAGAGGTTTTGGAAAAAAGGTTTAGGCCTGAGAAAATTAGAAATGATTTGGGCAAGATTAAAGTTTTGGCAATTTTTCGGACCGAGAAAAATCGCCAGATTATTGGAGGAAAAATAATTGAAGGCGAGGTAAGAAGAGGATCTTCTCTGGAGGTTTTCCGAAACGAAGAAAAAGTTGGCGAAGGTAAAATTGTTAATCTTCAGCGAGATAAAAAAGAGATTGAGGGGCTAACAAAAGGAGCTGAATGCGGGATATTATATCAAGGAGATACGAAGATAGAAGAAGGGGACATTCTATGGGTATATATTTATGAGCAATCGTCTCCAACGCGTTAATGCGTTGATAAAAAGTGAGTTAAGCCGGATTCTTTTGAAAGAAGTTGATTTTCCTAAAAATGTTTTGGCGACTGTTACCCGGGTGGAGAGTTCGCCGAATTTAAGTGAGGCAAAAATATATATTTCAATAATATCTGCCTCGCTGAGTCAAGACGGGTCTAAAAGTAACGTCGATGAAGTAATTAAGATTTTAAATAAAAGAATTTATAATATTCAGCAGAATCTAAATAGACGTTTAAAAATGAGACCAATTCCTAAAATAGAATTTAAAAAAGAAGAAAAAACTGAGAAAGCAGCAAGGATTGAGGAACTTTTGGAGCAGTTGAAAAAAGAGTAAAAAGATGTTATAATAAAATAATGGCCACGTAGCCAAGTAGCTAAGGCGCTTCTCTGCAAAAGAAGTATACGTCGGTGCAAGTCCGACCGTGGCCTCAGAACATGCCGCGGTGGCGGAACTGGTTTACGCGCAACACTTAAAATGTTGTGGGGGTTTATCCCCGTGTGGGTTCGAGTCCCACCCGCGGCACAAAATAAAAACCCCCGCCATCGGCGGGGGTTTTTAATATCTAATTTAACTTTCCAAAATTTCAATATATGTGCTTTTTGCTCCAAAACTTTTAGCTTGTTCGTATTCTGGAAACCAAATGTCAACATGATAATAACCTTTTCTCTGGTTCATTCTGTCCTCAACCACAAAAATCTCATCACCATATAATTCTGGCATCCTGATTAATGTTCCAAAGGCCAAGAGATTATTTGCTACAATTCCCTGTTCAACTGTTTTTCCTGAAGCAGTTATAAATGGAGTATCGTCTGTCTGCCAAATAGTACTGGAATAGGCAGTAACTACCACTTTTACTTTTTTAATTTTAACCGGAGCTTCAGGATTGGACACTGCGAAAAGAGAATTTCCTTGAATTGTAGTCAGCCCTAAAACAGAAGTCGGCTCATCGGTTTTTTCCTGCTGCATTTTTATTATTTCTAACCCTAAACCGCTGGCAAGAATTCCAGCTATTATTAAAATAACTAAGATTTTTTTGACCCGTAAATGAGGGTCTTCTGTCTCAATGTAAATATTCATTTTAAAATCCCGCTAAACGGGATTTCTACACTTTAGCATATCCAAAAAAGGTTGTCAAGGGTTAGGTGTTTTTTGAGTGAGCGGGTGAGCGGAATTGAACCGCCATCTCAACCTTGGCAAGGTTGCATAAGAACCATTATACGACACCCGCTTGAATTTTTGTGCCGCG
>Ga0265592_1000153_pt1 | contig 41182 bp, 41 predicted proteins | sample saktaG_7_FD_190141 | JGI IMG/M metagenome (GOLD analysis project Ga0265592, IMG submission 190141) | Saline water microbial communities from Sakinaw Lake, British Columbia, Canada - sak_2010_1_5_120m | ecosystem: Environmental > Aquatic > Non-marine Saline and Alkaline > Saline ... | reverse complement strand
TAATGAGATACGAATATTTGAATAAATACAATAATACTGCCGACCTTTTATAGTGATCGACCTATACACAGATTTACAGGCTCTGTCGATTTTTCAAGTGGTAGTGCAATCGTGTTTTCACTCCTTACATAAATCTTTCCAGTTGAAACGACATTCGTTTGATAATTTAATTTATTAACCGCAGAGGCACGCAGAGGCACGCAGAGGACACAGAGAGACTGTTTAAACCTTCAATACCATTCTTCTAATAGAAACTGATGTAACTTCCGGAGGGTAGCTGGTTTGCAGAGTATCTGAAACCTGGGTTCCCCTCTCTGCGTCCTCTGCGGTTGGGATTCTAAAGTGATATAGATTTTAATATGAAAGTCAGAATGTCATGTAATTACATCCTGCCTGACATGATGATATAGTATCACTTGTTTTTCAGACAGAGCCATTTACATTTTCCACCTTCTCTGTTGTTATTTACATTTTACCTGTTCTCTTTAAGGGAATTAAACAATTATTTTGATATTCGGTTTTATTGCGTACCAACAATATGCACATTCCTTTTTGCATTTCCCTCCCACAATTGAACAGAGATAGTAGTACACTATTATAGCGGTACAGAAAACACGAATGAGAATCGTGCAGATCGTAGACTTATTTCGAATTACCCGGAAGATACTGCCTTTCTCAATGGATAGACCATCAATTACATATAATTTCCAGATTCATAACCAGGTAATCAAACGATCCTTACAAGAGTATTTAACCGTGAACAAATAATTTAGTAAGGCATATCGTATTTTAAACCCCCGTAGTGTAGAGGTCAATCATATCGGATTTTGGTTCCGATGACAACGGTTCGAGTCCGTTCGGGGGTATAAAAAATAATGTTCAAATACCTATCTTTTGCAGTCCACTGGATTATCTGAATTTCATCATTCTGCTGTAGATAACAGATAATTTTATGCCGCGTGACACAATGCAGCTAATGTATCGGTGATGGTTCAACGTTTTAGAATGCTAAATCTTCATCTATGATATGCAATTATCATACATGCCCCTTACATACCCTCTTAAATACGTTATATATCCAGGTCATGATACACGAGTACCTTCATTTTTTGGTATCTGCAAGATTATCATAGGTGATTTTTCCATCACAAATAGTCATCCGAATGCCTATTGCCGGTGGAACGTCATTTTGTAAGTCGGTAACTATACCGTCCAGAATAACGATGTCTGCCAGCATCCCGGGTTTTAGTTTTCCTCTTTGATTTGCTGCGTATTCCGTAACAGCTGCATTGCAGGTATATGCATCAAGAGCCTGTTTGAGGGACAGTTTCTGATCTCGCCCTCCTTTACTCCAGGGTTTTCTGGTTACTGCATGATGTACTCCCTCCAAAACATCACAAGAAACAATAGGCCAGTCACTACCATATACCAATACGGCCCCGTTTTCCGATAATTCCTTCCAGGGAAAGGCTGTTTCCCACTTTGCCTCGGGAACCTTGGTATGCCATAGTCCACCAGGTGGCCTTTCATGGAGCGGCTGCATGGATGCAACAACATGTTCCTTACCAAACCGGAGAATATCCTGCGATGTACATATCTCAATATGTTCTATTCGATGCAAAATACAATGACCACGCTTTTTGTCCACCATACTGTGCTTTTTACGTGCCCGGCTGATGACGTCGAGCATGGATTGTACAGACGCATCACCGATAGAATGAGCAGCTACCTGCATACCCAGTCTATCGGATAGCAGTACCAGCATATCAAGTTCAGCTGGTGTGAATTCTGGTATGCCTTCTTTTGGTTTCTGGTCCAGGCGATATGCGGTATCCTTTTCAATCACGCCATCCATGAAAATTTTGACGGTGTCACACCTGACTTTACAGCCACTACAGAGGTATTCAGGAGAATTCCTTTTATTATGAGGATTTTCACGTTTCTGGTGTGGTTCTACAACACTAGTTCTGATTATATCGTGAAACAGCTTTGACCACTGTAGAAATCGTGATAAAATGGGATAGTCATCCGTATTGTTATGTGTTATTGTTGTGATTGTTTTATGTCGCCTTCCACCTGTGTGTTCAAGATGACTAATAAGAAAATCATGTATCTGGGCAGCTGTTAGCTCTTTTTTCCGTGCTTTCATCAGGGCATTGCGGATCATGTATGCCAGGTTAACATCTTGTATCATATCCCAATCTGCAATCGATGATATGGATGAATAAATACGAATGGGAAGATCTCCCCGTTGCTCCAGTTCCAGGGCCATAAGGAGAAATGATATATCTTCAACCGGATGAGACAGCCCCATATGGTGTACACTGGTAAATCCGAGACTGGCAAGTTCCTGAAATATACAGCACAGATCATCTATTCTTTCATCAATCGGTTTGGGAAATCGTGACTGAAGCAGACCTTCAACTAAAAAATACACTTCAGGTTCACGAAACTCCCCACCGGGAATCATATCCGGACCCAGCACGATATTACCATCCAGATCCAGCATTTCGAGAATCGCCGGATAAGGAGGCATGGGATGGAAGAGACCAGAAATTTCGATGGCACGTGTGTTGGCCCATGCGGTATGCAAATCATGGGCACATACAAAAACAGGCCGGTCAGGTACAATTTCATCAAGAAACGAACGTGCACGTTCAGCAGGGATTAATGGCGGGTCAAAGTAATGGACTCCATAACAATACAGAACAGGTTCATCAGTCTTTTTCTTGGCAAATTCCAAAAGGCGACGCCTGAATTCATCCGCTGATTTGATTTCTTCCATATTACACCATTTCAGCCGCTGTGCTGCAGCTAAAAGATGAAGGTGGGAATCACAAAAGCCGGGTAGTACCGAGTTACCTTTTGCATCTACAATAGTTGTCCCATCTTCTGCAACCTGGTCAATTTCACCTGGATGTGTAATGCGAATAATGATATTACCTTTAATAGCAATGTCCTGCAATTTCCCAGTATCATTGGTAAATACCTGAGCATTCTGTATTATCAGATCCGGAACCGCTTCGCTGTCATATTCTAATACAGGTTCTATCAACGCATTGGTATCCGGCTCATATTCATCGATATTTAGTAATTCTTTTCCTGTTTGAAAAATATCAGGAAATAATTGCCGAAGTCTGGAATGCACAGCCTTGTACGAGTTTCTTGGAACTTCCATTTTCATTCCTCCAAAAAGGTGAGTTATTCTGGCCGGGTAACTAAAGAGTTACAGTTGAAAAAGATAAATTATACCGACTCAACCCTCTCGTGTCTTTTAATTATATCGGTAATGGCGAAACTTTCTTGAAAGTTTATCTTAGTCTATGTAGTGCGATTAGCTTGCACACCTTCTAAATAACCGCCGTTTCAATTTGATTATTAGAGGAAGTTTTTCAGTGCATTATAATCATACAACAACGTCAAAAATCGATTCACTCAACATTTTTATCCCATATCTAAAACACCCGAATCTCTATCGGTCATTTTTATGATGCGGGACCAATGTTATTCTTCTATCTCATATTCCACGGGATTACAAACCAGGATATCATAGTGTCCGGTTACTCTCGTACTGACCATATCAGCGGAATTAGCGATGTCACCCATACCATTCCGAAAATCATAAATCACTCTTTAATAGTCAGCAAATTAAAAAGGAAACGAGATATGATGACCAGGTAGTACAAAAAACTAACCAGCCATTACCGTTCACCAGGATAACGAAGTGCTCACATCAGTCACGCCCTGATTTATGAGAATGCCATTTAGTTCTTCGGTATGAGCACAGATCTGGTTCTGGTGCAAAAATCCAGATTTATATCATCCTCTGCAGAAACGTGAATCAACAGATCCGAGGTGACACTGTATATTGAATTTACTTGAGGATCGAAACACCCAATAAGCTTCACTCCACACTCGCCAGAAATGGGGGTTTCAGAGGGGCCTTTCCAATCACGTTACCCCTCATAATTACCACCCGTTCAACAATTTAAATCACGTTCCAAAGGTAATTAATTCCTAATACAGGTCAATTTATATCCAAAAAATTCCGATAAATCTCTCTGGATATTAGTTACATCCGTAATAGTCACCTCGTAATAACAATCCTTCTGATATCAAATTACAAAATTAATCTTTCTGATTTCATGCTGTTGAATCACAAGTGATTCATAATTAAATACCTTATGAAAAGAGAAGAATCAGGATCTCATTATCTGACTCTGTCCAGGGATAGTTTTCTTTCTGTAAAAAAAAACAGGGAGATTATTCTGGTTCGCCTGCTTCTGATATTGCCAGCTGATACATCCAGTCAAGAATATATGGACATTCTTCAACAACACATTCCAGTTCACATGCAATACAGGGTATCAGTTCATCGCCTGCCATTAACAGTGCCGGATCAACAGGCCCTTTACGAACAATAAGACGATATGTTTTGATACCATCCTGCCGGTACTCAATACGTTCGACATCCTCTGAATCCAGGAGTTTCTTCACAATCCGGGAACATTTTCGACTATCGACATCGAGCTCTTTCCAGAGTTCACTCTGTAATATCCCTTCCGGGTTTGCTTTTATCGCCTTAAGAGCCCGGATCTCAATATCAGTCATATCAGTCATACAACTGGTGCTATTGACAGGATGTTATTTCCCCGGATAACAACAGTTCCGAGGTCTCTTTCGTGTTCATCAGTATATTCTTTCGAGTTCTCCATCTGGAGATTGAGATACTCATCAACTGCGACAAGGCGTCCCTTTAGTATCTTCTGCTCGTCTTTAATCTCGACGCTAACCACGCTGTCCACAAGAGAGAATACTTTCTTGATCGGGAGTACAATACTGCTCACCATTCTGCTGGAATATAATGTCAGTACAACTAAAATAGGTTTGCATTCTTGTGTATGCCAGAATGAATATGGTGATGAAGAGGCACCAGATAAAAGTGTCATAAATTACCGTAAAGAGGCAATATATCAGTAAAAAACAGGTATAATAAAACCATTGAGATTTCAGTATCTTCTTTTTATTGCACGGGTACAACAAAAAACCCTCATCTGTCCTGTCCCTCACAATAAACTAAAAGTGAATCTATTGTTGTTTTATCTTTTATCAGGCATATTTTGCATTGTTCACCTTATACAGCATGTATTTCCTCTATCGTTTTAATAATTCCCGGACTTCCAATATAGATAGGAGTCTTTTGATGATGTTTCGATGGAATGATATCAAGAGGATTTATTTTTCCATCACTGATTGCTCCACCTGCCTGAGTCACAATAAAACCAAGGGGATTTGCTTCGAAAAGGAGTCGTAATTTTCCATTCGGTTTACCTTTCAGAGCCGGGTAACTATAAAATCCCCCGTATGTAAGTATCTGGTGAACATCTGCAACAAATGATCCAGAGTATCGAATTTTATATCCTTTATCATTACAGTGACGAATTACCGCGGTATGCTCTGGGGTCCATTCATTTCTCAAACCTCCAGTGCCATACTGTAATCCTTCAGGTATTCTGATATCATAACAGAGAACAACAAATTCTCCATTTTCAGGATCAATAGCAAAACTGCGGACACCCTTTCCTCCACAGACCACAAGAACGGTCATTGGCCCATACAGAGTGTAGAGCGCAGCAGTCATATCTCTTCCTTTCTGAAAGACATCTCCATCAGCATAAATTCCAATGATGGAACCGACAGCAAGATTGGTTTGAATGAGAGAGGAACCATCAAGAGGATCCATAACTACTGCAATCGTACCGGATGCCTCTGAAAACCTGATGATATCCTCCTGCTCTTCAGAAGCCAGCTCTCGCACAAGGCCAGAACGTGAAAAGAGATTCACAAGATAGCCATCAGCCCAGGTATCCATTGCAGCCTGTTGTTCTCCGGATGCGTTTCTTCCTGAACAATATGTCTGATTTTTGAGAAATGCTCTGCGGATAGCCTCTGCTTCGTTTGCAAACTGACAGATGAGACTGATAACGTCTGAAGGAAGATCACACCAAATCAAATACTCTTCTAATGCTCCCATATAACCACCTGAATCTGATAGTATGTACTGATAAGATTATTTTATTCCTCCGCATCATGCTGATAATATATACCGATAGAAAAAAAGAGAATTAATTTTCCTGATTGTCTGAATATTTCCTTACAGAAACTGGCTCCAGTAAAAAAGGACGACGAATTTGAGATTTAGTTCCAGATAGCAAAATCAGGTTTACAATCAGACACTATCCCCTGCAAGCCTGAGATTATACCCTTTCATATCCTACGCTACTGCTATGAAATGCATGAAATGTATGATATGTGGTCATTTGTATGATCCGGCTCTGGGTGATGAGGGGGTACAACCCGGTACTGACTGGAAGGATATCCCTGATGACTGGTGCTGCCCCATCTGCCTTGCAACAAAGGATCAGTTCATCTCTGTCTGATTCTGCGTCATACTATTTTTCTGGCTGTACATTGTATTTAAAAACAGATTTTTCATTCTAAATCAGATTAAAACACTCTATAACGTTGTCTGATTATATCCCCATTACATCATCTACACCACAGTAACAATTGAAGTGTATATGATATACCAATGAACATCTATTCTCACACAATAAGAAAATTGCACTGCCAGTCTGGCATCTGTGTAAAAAAAGGCATATCCATCAGCATTGGCAAATGAATGAGAGATTCACAGGATGATACAGTATCGTTCCCGGGAGTATTAAGATAATCACAGATGACATGAGATAATCGTCAAATATATGGAGCACAGCATGTATCAGTATGGAAACGTGTCTTCTCCTCAGGTCATCAGGGCGTGTACAGGGTGTAGGATACCGGTTTTTTGTGATACAGGCCGCAAAAGAGCACCACATACAGGGATGGGTCAAAAATGAGACTGATGGAACAGTCTGTACCTGTGCACAGGGAGAAACAAATAATCTACAGGCATTCATTGAGACAATGTATGCCCGTAATAACCCGTATATCAGGGTTGACAGGATTGATGTATCAGACAGTATACCCATAACAGATAAAGGGTTTTTTATTCGTCATGACTGAGGCAAAGTTCAAATAATTCAGACCTGAATAAGTACTCATGAATAAGTATGTTCTCATTCTGATCTCAATATTCCTTCTCTTCATCATCACCACGGGGCCCGCTGCTGCTGAATGGAAGTGGAATGATAAACCAACTGCAGAAAATCCAGATGGACCAATGCCAGGAAACTGGAATTTCTATTATGATGATAAAGATCCCTTCACAATAGGCCTCTATTGCTGCTGGTTTGATCTCGTTCAGCGGATGATAGACAACATGACAGGAGGGTATTCATCACTCGGGATGACAACAGACCCCTATGAAGGATATGGAAACCTGACAGCAGTAGAAGTAGATGCATGGACCGGTGAAGTGGATGGAAAACCTGATGCTACCACGACGTACTGTCCGAGCTGCCATCCTGAAGAAAACATCAAAAAACCCACAGCCACCAGGAATCAGGTTTCAGCAGAAGTAGCCTATATCAGAAGTCTGATAGAAAAAGATGAGACTCTTCAGAAGCGGGGAAATAAAACCTATATGGCTTCATTAAGTAAATCAGAACTCATTCGTGAATTTGGAACACAATAACCTGAACTGACAATTCTTATCTTTTTTTAACGATATTAACAACTCTTTTTTCTCTTCTTTTTCTCTAATTCATCAGAAGAGAACGTATGTCAGACTATCATTCTGGATAATGGTGATTTGTAGGACCCTGCATCTGATAGTATAACTCATAGTAGCTTTTAGAGGTAGTTCAATTCATGGAGTGTTGATATGAAAAGGGAATGTCTCTCAATTGTCTGGTTTTTACTTCTCTATCTAACAAACCTTATTGGACATTACAAAAATCTGTGTTGAACCTACAATGTACACCGATTTTTTAAAAATAAACCTATCACAATCTAAAAAGAGAGATGAACTCTATCTCATCCTAAATTATGCAATTGGCAACAAAAGGGTAATCAGGGTTTTTCATGTAAACCCCAGCCTTACACTATATTATAAAAATCACCGATTGCTCTGAAATAGCCTCTATCTCATATAGGTTTTTATACCGTTTTGCCTGGAACAATGCAGTGCTGATTTCATTATTATGTCACATCAATAAGTTCAGCTTCAGTGATATCAATCGAGTCACCGAGTGTGTCACGTGTGGCACTGGCAGTCATCTGTTCAGTGAGATCCCGATCTTCCATGACATCGCGAATCCGCTCAAGATATATATCCATCTCCTCATCTGCCTGGGCTTCGAGAACATGCCGATATTCACGCAGTGTTGAAGGACTAATACCAAGCTCTTCACTGATATCCTTCATTGTTTTTTCAGACTGTAAGAGGTCAATCATCTTCTCCTGATCAAAGGGCATCTTAAAGTCAAGGTCACGGAACAGTTTCATTCTGACCCGTGCCCGGGCTACCGTTTTTGAAAGTTTTTCATCGCCCAGCTCGCGGGCGATCTCAGTGTCGTTCTTGCCGCTATGATATGCGCAAACCAGTTTTGCCATCTGAATTGGTTTCAATTTTGTCTTAAAAACTCCTTGATCTAGCATTTCCCGCATAATAAGAGCGATTTCACGTTCTACAGCATCACTGTCACGTAGAGTACCATGAATCTTCTTCATCGGCTCTACGATCTTGGTATTACCGGTCATATCAGTGAACAGTTGAAAGAGCTGTTTCTTTTTTTCTGTCTCTACAGGCATAAATTATCACGCAACAGCCGAATACCGATATAGATGCTTGTAAAATTATTTAAACGCATCGATTTGATTTCTCTAATTCACTGCTGTGAATACTATTATGTATTATACACGATGCATTACGTTTCCTATGTGTGTCAGTGTACTGAGTCGATACAACTACATTTTTTGCATCTCTACGAGATGGTGCGGCATCGGTTCACCTGATTCAAGGAGATACCACCTCATAGGGTTTATTGTATTGCAACCCTATAGATAAGAGAATCTGGACAAATACGTGATCTTATGAGTGATATTTTTGAGAATGTTATGGATCTTGCACGCCGTCGTGGATTTGTCTGGCCCACGTCTGAGTGTTACGGTTCAGTTGCCGGTCTGATTGATTACGGTCCCCTCGGGACAATGCTTAAACGTCGAATAGAAGATATATGGCGCAATTTTTTTGTTATTCAGGAAGGATACTATGAGATAGAATGTCCAACACTGGGCCAGGAAGCAATGTATATCGCATCTGGTCATGTAAAAGGATTTTCAGATAAGATGTGTCAGTGTCCGCACTGTCAGGAATACCTGCGGGCAGATCATATTGCTGAAGAGCACCAGGTAGCAGGAGCTGCAACATTAAACGAGAAAGAACTATCCGAATGCATAGCTGTATTTCCCTGTCCTGCATGTGGTGAGATACTCGGACAAAATGAAGTTTTTTCCTTTAATCTTATGTTTCAGACCACAATAGGTCCCGGTTCACAGCGACGGGGTTATCTTAGGCCAGAAACCGCACAGGGAATCTTTACTGATTTTTCAAGACTCCTAAGGTTTTATCGGGACAAACTTCCTTTTGGAACCGTTCAGATAGGAAAATCGTATCGCAATGAGATATCTCCACGTCAGGGTATGATCCGGTTACGTGAATTCTCTCAGGCTGAAGCTGAGATATTTGTTCACCCTGACGAGAAAAAACACCCCCATTTTGAACGGTATGCCGACTATGCCTTTTCTCTTTTCTCATATCATCAGCAACAGGAAGAGAGAGAAGCCAGAGTATACACCATGCAGGAAGCAGTATCAGAAAAAGTCGTGGCAAATGAGTATGTCGCCTATTATCTTGCCCTGACACATGAAATTCTTACGACTGTTGGTGTTGATCCCAAAAAATTACGGTTCCGTCAGCATCTGCCTGATGAACGGGCTCATTACGCTGATGACTGCTGGGATGCAGAGATTTATTCTGAAAGGTTTGGCTGGGTCGAGACTGTTGGAATAGCTGACCGGACCGATTATGATCTCAAAGCCCATGAGACGCATAGTGGCCAGAAATTTACGGTTTTTGTCCCGTTTGATGAACCAAAACGCGTTTTAAAGAAGCGCATCATCGCTAATATGGGAGTCCTTGGCCCACAATACCGTGGCAAAGCAAATGCAATTGCACAGGCCCTTGCTGATGCAGAGCCCGGCCCTCAGGGGGCGTGTGTAACAATTGATGAAGAAGTATTTCACATTCCTTCTGACCTGTATGAGATTATTGATGAAGAGATAGAAGTAAGAGGAACTGATGTCAGGCCTCATGTAATTGAACCTAGTTTCGGTATAGACCGGATGCTCTATGCGGTACTGGAACATAATTATGATGAAGAAGAAGTCGATGGAGAAATTCGCCGGGTTATGAGGTTTCCAGTCCTTGTTGCTCCTATTCAGGTGGCAGTCTTTCCCCTGATGTCACGTGACGGACTTGATGATATTGCAAAAGCACTCACAAAAGAATTGCATACAAAGAGGATCCTGGCTGAATATGATGACTCCGGAGCGATAGGAAGACGGTATCGCCGTCAGGATGAAATTGGAACTGTTTTTGCAGTAACAATTGATTATGAAACTCTTGAGGATAATACTGTCACTATTCGTGAACGTGATAGTATGAAACAGATTCGTGTAGAAAAAGAAAAGATACCCTATCTTATCAGAGAACTGGTCGATGGTTCTCTTTCATTTTCAGATCTATTGTGACCGATTATCTGACACATCCTCTCATCAGAGAGCATAGCATAGAAAGGCGTGCATATCAGCTTGCTATAGCGATGCGTGCACTAGATGGAAATACCCTTGTTGTAATCCCGACTGGTCTGGGAAAGACGGCAATAGCACTCCTCACCACGGCATCGCGGTTGTATAATAAGAAAGGAAAAGTCCTCATGCTGGCTCCCACAAAGCCCCTCGTTGAACAGCATCTGAGATATTTTAAGGACCACCTGATACTCGGTCAGGATAAACCCGGCCAAGAAAAAATAAAAAATGAGAATGGCATGCAATATGAGTCGTTTGTGATGTTTACTGGTGAAGCACAGCCAGAAAAACGAACACAAGCCTGGAACCAGGCAACGATCTGTTTTGCAACCCCTCAGGTTATAAAAAATGATGTTATTGCCGGGAGATACAGTCTCTCTGACGTTATCCTGCTGATATTTGATGAAGGACACCGGGCGGTTGGAAATTATAGTTATGTCTTTTTAGCATCGCGCTATATGGAAACTGCAAAAAATCCACTTATTCTTGCAATGACCGCTTCACCAGGTGGCAATCGTGAAAAAATAACAGATATCTGTGAAAATCTTTGTGTTTCGATTGTTGAGACACGGGTTGAGTCAGATCCTGATGTTCGTCCCTACGTCTTTGAGCGGGAAGTAACTTTTCTGCATGTTACTCTGCCTGCCGATATCAGGCAGGCTGTGGATCTCCTCTCCTCCATGCTTGACGCCCGTCTTGGCGAGTTAAAGACGATGGGATACGATGTGCCAAAACGAGAGAATCTCTCGATGAAAGTTCTCAATCAATTAAACGGTGCAATTCAGTTTAAAATAGCACAACGAGATTCGGATGGATTTATTGCTGCCAGTATTCATGCCGAATGCATGAAAATCAGACATGCAGTCAGCCTTGGTGAATCGCAGGGATGTCTTGTTTTACGTGGGTATCTGGAGAAATTATATGCAGACGGAACATCACCAGGGGGAACAAAAGCCGCAAAGAGAATTGCAGAGGATCCTCTTTTTCAGAAGGTTATGGAGACGAGCCTGGAATGGAGTGAGGAATGTCATCCCAAATTGCTTGCACTCCCTGATATTATACAAAACGAACTGGAGCGCGATAATGAGTGCAGAATCATCATATTTGCAACTTATCGGGATACAGTCAGCCAGATTGTGCATATACTTGAACAGAAAGGAATTTCTGCAGGCAGGTTTGTAGGACAGGCTACGAAAGACCGTGAAAAAGGACTTAGCCAGAAGAAGCAGATTGAAGCCTTACGACAATTTCGTGAAGGACTTTTTCGTGTACTTGTCGCAACATCGGTCGGTGAAGAAGGACTTGATATCCCTTCAACAGATCTTGTTATCTTTTTTGAACCAGTCCCCTCAGAAATTCGTTCTATCCAGCGAAAAGGCCGTACCGGCAGGCATGGAACCGGAAGAATCCTTGTTTTGGTTACGAAAGATACATCAGATGAGACCTTTCGGTTTGTCTCTTCAAACCGGGAAAAAGCAATGGTTCGTGAGATCAAAGGGATGCAAAAGAGACACGGATCACAGCAACCCCTCTTTACCACTCCAGACAAATCAGGTTCTCATTCTGATGCTGATTTGGGTATGGGTCCAAAGATACTTGTTGACGACCGTGAGACCATGTCACGGGTTGCAGAGGAGCTCTCAAACCATGGAGCACAGATACAACTCAAACGCCTGCCATATGGTGATTATCAGATTGGCGACCGTATTATAATTGAGAGGAAAACCACCCGTGACTTTGTTGATACACTCATCGAACGTGACCTGCTCGGACAGATACATGCGATGAGTCAGCATGTCACACGACCGGTCCTCATCATTGAAGGAGAAGATCTCTATGGTTTGCGGGATATCCACCCCAATGCCATCAGAGGAGCACTTGCGGCAATTGCCATTGATATGGGAGTGACTATCCTGTATACCCATTCTGCACAGGAAACTGCAGCCATGATATATGTCATAGCGCGCAGGGAAGGAAGAGAAGAGCGTACAGGAGGTGGCATGTGGAACCAGAAGAAATATTGTTCTGATACCGAGGCAAAGGAACATATCATAGGGTCCCTGCCTGATATTGGATTATTGTACGCCAAACGACTGTTACAGGAATTTGGTTCTGTAAGGGGTGTCATCACTGCAGAACAGGATCAATTAATGAAGGTGAAAGGGATTGGGAGCGGGAAAGCAGAACGAATCTTTGATCTGGTAAACACACTTTATGAATAGCGTAGGTATGAGAGACCCTGTGCCCCATCGCGCACAGCCATCATAAGATCCCGAATCCGTTTTGTATCAGATTCGGTATTGATACGTAAAAGAAGGTCTTGTACTGTGGCTGTAATAGCAAGAACTAATTCTTGTGATGATATCTCATCCCGTTCTATTCGTGTGTTATCTACGGATGAAGATGATATTTGCGGTGGCGAGGTAACTACGTCAGAAAGACAGGCAGGGGAATTTGGAGTCGGTTGAGAAAGAACAGTCTTATGTTCCTCGCAGACAACACAGAATGTCTTACCTTTATATTCAAAAAGAGGGGACCCACAGATAGAACATGCGGAAGCAAGCATTTTACCACCTTTTAATAGATATTCTGCCATAATTTCATCAGATTCTCTCATATAATCAGGTGGTCTGTGGCAACTATTTAAGTGTTCATGTCAGTAATAGTAAGGAAGGATTATCAGGGTGATTGCATGAGTACCCCGGAACAAACGATACATAATTGCATACAGATGTTATCTGCCATAATTGATGACGGTACGATACCACGAAATATTAGGCGTGTCGCTGATGAGACACGAACACTTCTCCAGAACCCGGATAATGACCAGGGGATGCGTGCAGCTGAAGCTATATCAAAGATAGATGAAATCAGTAGCGATCCAAATATGCCGGTACACGCTAGAACCAGAATCTGGGAATTAGTCTCACAACTCGAGACCATTCCACTTGACTGACTGACACTTATTCTATTCTCCGTATGTATTTGATAAGGTTAGCATCCTTTTCTCTTTTATTCATAACATAAGATAAATGTTTTTTTACTAGCTTTCAGGTCCCCTGAACCGTAACGATAATCTCACGTTCACGCACAGACCTGATATCAAGCTCAACTAAGACAACCTGCTGCCAGGTCCCAAGTAACAGAGATCCTTCTGAAACCGGCAAAGTAAGTGACGGACCGATAATTGCAGCTCTTACATGAGATCGACCATTTCCATCTCCCCATCTGGCATCATGCCGATACTGGATATCAGAAGGTGCGATGGTACGAAGTGACCGGTTCAGATCAGATAAGACACCGTCTTCATATTCAATCGTGGTAATTGCAGCAGTGGAACCAGGTACAAAGACGTGTAAAAGTCCGGTTATAACTCCTGATTTCTTTAGTATCTCTGCAATATTCGTTGTGATATCAATGATATCACCTTCTCCATGAGTAGTCACTCTGATTCGTTCCTGGTGCATACGATTAGATAATCAGATATCTGTAAAAGGGTTTGCTGAATACCGATCCCAGGAGTACCACACTACAAGATCTGTTACCTTTCTAATACCGCGTACCAAAAAAAGAGGATGTGTTTCTATAAAAAAAAGGGAAATGTTTTTTAATAACATAACCCTGGATTTCCTTCTTAATCCTTATGATTGAGAAATTTGTTTACTATCTTAAGTGCGCAGTAATCACCGCACATTGTACAGGCATCAGTATCAGCAGGCATCCGTTCTGTTCGTAACTTACGTGCTTTTTCCGAATTGATTGCAAGACGGTATTGTGCCTCCCAGTCAAGATCCCGACGGGCATGGCCCATTGCAAGGTCTGAATCGCGTTTGCCAAGTTTAATCATATCCCCCACATGTGCGGCAATACGACTGCTCATCACTCCTTCAAAAACCTCTTCCGGATTTGGAAGGGCAAGATGCTCTGCAGAAGTGACATAACAGATAAAGTCAGCCCCTGCTGCAGATGACAATGCAGCGCCGATGGCTGATACCCGGTCATCATATCCTGGTGCAATATCTGTGACAATTGGCCCGAGCATATAAAATGGCTTATTCCCTGAAGCACGTTTCATAAGTTTTACATTTGTCTCGATCTCATCAATCGGTACGTGGCCGGGGCCTTCTATAATAACCTGAATGCCTTTCTCATGCGCTTTGTCTCCTAGCTCTGTATTTATAACAAGTTCCTGAATCTGCGCACGGTCTGTAGCATCATGAACAGCCCCTGCACGCATTCCATTTCCAGTCGAGAGTGTTACTTCATGTTCCTTTAAGATCTCACAAAGGTAATCAAATTCTGTATACAGAGGATTGTCTTTCTCATTATGGAGCATCCATGCTACCATAAATGCACCACCACGAGAGCATAAACCCCCATGGCGCCCCTGGTTTTGGAGTCGTTTGAGTGTCTCAAGATTTATACCGGTATGGATGGCCATAAAATTAGTGCCAAGTTTTGCCTGTTCAGCAGTTATCCGGAAGAGATCATCCTCTTTCATATGAACAACAGCGCCATCCTTCCTGGCAGCTTCAATAAATGCCTGGTACAAGGGAACACTACCAACAGAGAGAGATGTTGCCTCTATGACACGGCGCCGTATCTCAAGAAAGTCGCCACCAGTAGAGAGCTCCATGATTGTATCTGCTCCGGCGCGCTCTCCTGCCTTTACCTTCTCAACCTCCATATCAATATCAACAATATCAGTAGAAGTTCCAACCGAACAGTTCACCTTTGTGGTGAGACCCTCTCCTATTCCACAGAGTTTTACTTTACGGTATGGAGAGATATTGATGACAATGTGGCCCGCAGCTATCCCACGTCTGATAAAATCTTCAGTGACGCCTTCCTGCTTTGCGACGACCTTCATCTCGTCAGTGATGATGCCAGCTTTAGCATCTTCAACTATGGTCATAACCCACTAATTCGATGAATAATTAATTAAAGGATTCTTTTTGCGTAATTTAAGAGCATATTTTTTCTTTTACTGATCAAGTAAAATTGTGTTATATCAAAAAAGTGTCGATAATAGTATAATCACTGAAACTTATTAGAATACATGTCCCACACTAGTACAGAAGTGGCATCAGATATTTTGGTTAATTTTGGAGGATTTGTTCCTCTCTCAACTGTTGACTGGCGTGGTCGGTCGGTCTGTACCGTCTTTTTTCGTGGTTGTCCAGTCAGATGCTGGTACTGCCAGAATAAAGAGATCCAGACCGGTACAGATGAACGCCGTGCTGACAGCATTCTCGCGATGATACAAGATGCACAACTCCTCATAAGCGGTGTTGTCTTTTCAGGAGGAGAGGCAACAATGCAGAGAGATGCTCTCGTCTATATTGCTAAAGAATCCAAGAAAATGGGATTGTTAACAGGACTACACACAAATGGACTATATCCCGAAACCATTGATCTCCTCATACAAAACAAGTGCATTGATCATATCGCATTGGATATCAAAGCCCGGTGGGAGAACTATTCCAACAGACTGGGACTCGATTGTGTTACTGAAGTAAAACGTTCTCTCTCACTATGCCAGAATGCAATGGCACAGGGAAACCTGTTAGAATTTGAAGTAGTTATAACACTCTTTCGCGGATATGACGATGAGCTCTCATCTATCATCAGAGATGTCAGAGAGTCTGTCAGTCTCATTCTGCAGCAGGGAGTGGTTCCGGAATTGTCAGCGTTTTCTGAAGAGGAACTAATGGATATTGCTGACAGAATGAAGAGAACGGTGCGTATCAGAACCAGAGAAGGGGGTGAGATAGTATATGAAGGTAATCGGAATCGTCGGACTACCGGGAAGTGGTAAAGGCGAGTGTTCAAGAATTGCACAACAGGCTGGGATTCCGGTTGTAACGATGGGCGATGTCATCCGCAATGAGGTCAGAAAAGCAGGACTCCCTCCGCTTGATACACATATGGGTGAAATAGCACAGAAACTGAGAGAAGAACAGGGTATGGGTGCAATAGCAATCGCATGCATCCCTATCATTGAGCAGATACAGACACAATTCATTCTTATCGACGGGATACGGGGAGATGCAGAAGTTCAAATTTTTAAAGACCATTTCCCCAGTTTCATACTGATTGCAATTAAGGCTGACAGTTTTGTTCGTCTCTCACGCCTGCAAAACCGCAAACGAACTGATGACTGTATCACAATTGAGGATCTAACAAGGCGGGATACGCGTGAAACCTCATGGGGGCTGTTACATGCACTTGAAATGGCAGACGTCACGATTATGAATAATGGATCACTCCAAGAATTTGAAGAACAAGTTACAGAACTCTTTATAAAACGGGTATTTCGTAATGGGATTTAAACCATATTTTGCATCATCCTCAAAAGTCTGGGAAGATATATCCTGGGTGTATGGTATTGAGGAGGCAGGATATGCCGGATGGGAAATTTCTGCAGACGGAAAGTATCGTCTTGACAATCAGGTATATAATACTGCAATTCGTGAGACGCTGGCAAGCACAGGTCTTTGTGCTACGGTTCATGCTCCATACAGTGACCTCAATCTTGCAGCCATTAATCACCAGATCTGGGACGTTAGTATAAGGCAGATATGCACCTGTATATCCTGTGCATCTGAAATAACCGATACAATAACATTTCATCCGGGTTATCTTGGCCCGACAGGGAAACTGATTCCTGATAAAGTCTGGGAACTTCAGAAAAGAGCATTACAGGAGATTAGTAAAACAGCAGAAGAGTACGGAGTACGCGCGTGCCTGGAAAATATGCCTGCAATTCCTGATTTACTCTGTCAAAACCCATATGAATTAGAAGGGTTAACTGAAGGACTGGAAGGCATAGGAATTACGGTAGATATTGGTCATGCACACACAACCGGGTGGGAAAAATCTTTTTATCCCTTTATCAGCAATGCAGACCATCTCCATATCCATGACAATCATGGTGCATCAGATGAACATCTCCCCATTGGGTCAGGTACTATTGTATGGGAAACGATAGCACAATTGATATCTGCTTCATACTCCAGAGAGATTATAGTAATAGAGGGAAGGAATATCCATGATGCAGAGATATCATTAAAAGCATTTCAGAGGTGGTTTACATAGCTGGAGAAACTCTTTTTATCTACTTTCTTGGAACATCAGGAGCACTCCCTACAGTAACGCGAAACCTTCCTGCCATCCTCCTCAAGTGGGGTTCTCATGACATCCTCTTTGACTGTGGAGAAGGAACCCAGCAGCAGATGATGCGTGCAAGAACGGGGTTTGGTGTTTCAGAGATCTTTATCACTCACTGGCATGCGGATCACTATCTTGGGATTATCGGACTGTTACAAACCCTCACCTTCAACGGCAGACTGGAGCCATTAACAATCTTTGGTCCTGATGCGGTTTATGAGATAGTTGAAGACATAAAACGGATATGTCGAACACGATTCTCATTTCCGGTTGAAGCGGTCAGAGTACGCCCAGGTCAGCAATATGATTTTAAAGGATTTGTTATCAGAATATGTGGAGCAGATCATGGTATTCCCGCAGTTGGGTACTGCTTTATTGAGAATCAACGACCTGGCAGGTTCAACCGTGAGGAAGCTATTGCTCTTGGTGTCAAGCCCGGACCACTCTTTGGAAAACTTCAACGGGGAGAATCAGTAACGGTCCAGGTACATGGAGGAGAAGAACAGATAATTATGCCACAACAAGTGCTTGGCCCCCAAAGATCAGGGAGAAAAGTTCTGTACACCGGGGATACGAGACTGAACATCGACAATGTACTTGATAGTGGTGTTGGCGTAGATCTCCTGATTCATGATGCGACTTTTGATAATGAGCAGGAAGAAAGAGCACGGGAATTTTTTCATGCAACCGCAGGGGATGCTGGTACCTGTGCCAGAGAACTCAATGCAAGAATGCTTGCTCTTTTTCACATCAGTTCACGATACACCCAGACAGCACTTCATAAACGTGATGCGGCAGATGAATTTTCTGGAGATATCATCATTCCTGATGATCTCGATATGACAGAGATCCCATTTCATGACTGAGTCGCATACCAGCTATGGGTATTACTTATCATTTCTTACGTTACATATATAGAAACCAACATCTTCAGAATGGAAATGAGTGGTTTTTAGAAGAAATCATCCTGCCTGCGGTGAAATAACCCGTATTCCAATATGGATAACCGTTTGGCAGGGAAGATAAAAAAAACAGGTGTCAACATAATGTCAGAAGGGAATGCAACAATCGTATATCGTCTGGGCAAGGGGTGTGAGATAACTGATATCAATATCGGAAAGGTCTATACCGGGGTTATTGAAGGATTTGCAACATTTGGAAGCTTCGTATATCTCAACGACTCAATTAAAGGACTGGTCCATAAAAGTAACATCATAACAACCCACAAAGCAGGTGAAACCATCCTTGTTCGGGTTAATGCCATTCGTAATAATGGGAATATTGATCTTGAAGAGATAAGTAGTGCCTCATATGATATCAAACCGGTCGAATGCAAGAAAAAAATACTGCTGCTTGCGGATCTCAAATCACGAGTTGGTAGATCAGTAACTCTTGAATGTCAGGTTGCCCAGATAAAACAGACATCAGGTCCAACGATATTTACCCTGATCGATGAGAGTGGAACTGAGAATGCTGCTGGGTTCATAGAAGCTGGAAAGCGAGCATATCCTGATGTTTTACAGGGTAATATGGTCAGAGTATATGGTGAAGTGATGCAGCGGGGGGGACAGATTCAGATTGAACTGGATGATCTGCGTCCCCTTTCTGGTGATGAAGAAAAAGCAGTTCAGGAACGAATAGAAAAGGCATTAGAAGAACGTGCAGAACCCGCAGATATCCCTCTTCTTGTCGAGAGTGAGGTGTTACAACTACTCATACCTGAGATGCGAAAGATTGCACGACAAATACGAAAAGCCGTATTTACAGCCCAACCCATCTTACTCCGTCATCACGCTGATGCTGATGGAATCTGTTCTGCAGTGGCAATTGAACAGGCTGTCATCCATCTCATAAATGAATCAGGCGGCGATTATGATTCTGATTATTATCTCTTTAAAAGGGCTCCATCAAAAGCTCCTTTTTATGAAATAGAAGATATTACAAGAGATCTTGACTTTGCAACAAGGGATAATATCAGATTTGGTCAGAAAATGCCACTTATTGTCCTGACTGATAATGGTTCAACAGAAGAGGATGTCCCATCGATGAAGATGGCACAGATATATGATATATCCATGATTGTATTTGACCATCATCATCCTGATGAAATCGTTGACCAGTATTTGATATCTCATGCAAACCCGTACCACGTCGGGGGTGATTTTGGAATAACAGCTGGAATGCTCGGCACTGAAATTGCCAGACTCATAAATCCACATATAGAAGACCGGATAAAGCATCTCCCGGCGATTGCTGCAGTTGGAGACAGGAGTGCCGCACCTGAACGCCAGCGATATCTGGATCTTGTTGCTGACCAGTATCCTGAAAGCCTCTGCAAGGATATTGCCCTGGCACTTGATTATGAACAGTTCTATCTACGTTTCAATGACGGAAGAGAGATAGTAAAAGACATTCTTTTCTTAAATGAGAACGACACACGAAGTCAGAACCTTGTTCGTCTCTTAGTAGAAGAAGCAAATAATGCAATAGAGGAACAGATTCGAACATGTATGCCTCATGTAGTACCTCGTACACTGGCAAACAGTGCACATCTCTTCATGATAGATGTTGAAATTCACGCCCACAAGTTTACATTTCCTCCTCCAGGAAAGACATCCGGAGAGGTTCATGACAGGCTTTGTCAGATGCATGTCGGAGAACCGGTTGTCACTCTTGGCTTTGGTCCGGATTTTGCTGTTTTACGATCACGGGGTGTATTAATGAACATTCCAAAAATGGTAAGAGAGCTTAGAGATGAGATGCCTGGCGCCGGTATAAATGGTGGGGGTCATCTGGTAGTCGGAAGTATAAAATTTGTTGAAGGAATGCGTGAATCGGTCCTTGAACGGCTTATTGAGATGATAGGTGCATATCCAGTAGAATAAGACAGCCTGAGGGTGTAGGACTTTAATCACATGGTTTTTATGACAAATGAGTGCTATGAAGAACCATGATAGATCCATTACTTATTTAAGTTTCAAACGATATGAATAATTAGGCCTGATGGAGGCGATTATATACCATCTAAGGGAATATTACGAGATAAGTATAATGAAACGCAGGTGCGTCTTGTTACGTATCTCAAAGGCGGACTGATTTCAGGTAAGCACTATTTCAAGTCCAAGTATATTGCAAAAGACCTTGGTCTTTCATCCAAGGAAGTGGGCACCAACATGGCAATACTTGCAGAAATCTGTCAGGAATTGTCTATTGTCCGATGGAGCTACTCAAACAGCACCACATGGATGGTTTCCCCACGTTGCTAAATACCAAACAACCCTCTTTTTTGAACGTATAGGATGTATTTTTATGGATAAAAAGATCTCATTTGAATCAGATCTGGAGTTTGTGGCTGTTATCAATGATGAAAAAGATTGTATTATGTCACAGGATATGACGCAGGATGATCCGGCAACGTTATGGTTTAATATCGATGTGCCAAAGGATCATGGACTAACCGCTGGTGACAGGGTTCGTATCACCATAGAAAAAGTATAGCGTTCAGGTTAATCTTTTCTTATTTACCTGGCAGTTCAGGGAGTCTTTAAAAATTCTTCCCTGATCTGTTCAACACGCTCTTCCTGGAACTTCAGGTTCATCCCCATACTCTTTATCGCATTATTAATATCGTCTGAAAGACGCATTGAAGGGTCACTCAAATTATAGGTCGACTCTAACAATTTAAGCAGCCGTTTTGTTATCTCAACACTTTTCACAAGACGCCCATATTCTATTATAAGAGCCCGGTCAAATCCACCTGATGTTGCCCGCTCCATATCTTCTTCGATTCGACGCTTTCTGGTAATGATTCCTTCAATAGCAGCATAAAGCTCAGCATGTGTTACTGGTTTTAAAATATAATCTTCAATATAAATGCCATATTCCTGTGCCTCTTGTGGAGTCAGCTGTTTTGCGGTCAGCATCATTATTGGGATGTCCTTCGTCTCAAAATTTTGCTTTATCGCAACCAGGGTCTCCCAGCCGTCCATTGGTTCCATCATAATATCGAGGAGAATCAAATCAGGCGTTACCGTCTTTAAAAGTTCTATCCCATCGGGTCCGCTATTTGCTGAATATGTATCATATCCTCCCCGTTCCAACATTGTAACAAAAATATCCACGATAAAGGGACTGTCATCTATTACAAGAATGGTTGCCATCAAAAATAACCTCCCACATCTTCTGCCAACGGTATAAGTGCCTTTGTCACCTGTATGATATCAGATTGTGGATCGATTAAAGCAGTTATGAGAAGCTTCTCACCAGCTCCAATGATAACAAGTGTACCATCAGAAGACGTTATCATCACAACATCAGGAGACTGTATCTTAATTATTACAGCAGCAGACTCTGCAGAAGCAAGAAGAGTTGCACTCATCGCAGCAAACCATGCCTCATTAAACTCTGATTCTGCATGTTTTCCAAGAAGAACTCCGTCCCGAGAGACAAGGGTGCAGGCAGTAACACCATCGATCCCAGAAATAGTCTCAATGATACCAGAAATTTTTTCTTTAAGCATACGTCACGTGCACCCCAATTAATTACTATATGATATTGTGATCCAATATAGTTTTGCCGAAACTTGGGGTCTGATGCCGGAATTTTATCTGTTTACTTAGAGAGGATGCTATCGTCTGCTTTAGAGACCATTATATTCCTCACCAGATATAAACCTTCATGTTCTGCTTGACCAGGATTACCGGTAACAGACTGCTTTTTTATGATAAATATACTCATAAAAAGTTAATCGTAAAACTTTCTGGAAAGTTTACCTTAATCCATGTAGCGCGATTAGCTTGCACACCTTCTAAATAACCGCCGTTTCACTTTTAACATTCCAAGAAGTTCTACAATGCACAATAATAAAAAAAACAGATGAAACAAAAAGATAAGTGATATATGGCAACCAGTTCAATATGTGTGTCTACGGGGCCATAGGGTAGCCTGGCATCCTAGGAGACTGGGGGTCTTCTGACTCGAGTTCGAATCTCGATGGCCCCATCCTCTTTTTGGCGATAGTATGATGTCTGATAAAAGATGTAGCACGTGTCTGCTTTCACGGGTAGCATATGAAGGAGAATGCGTAGAAGCCGGAACTGACACGATTATACAGATCAAAAAGGAAGCAGAGAAGATTATTGACTTTCTCCTTACTGAGTCCAAATGGACACACCCCATGATTGCAAGTTTTTTACATCGATCAATCTATTCGATGCTCTCATGTCAGGACCCGTTTTTTCAGGTGAAATCTCTTTCAGATGCTGATGCATATGCCACAACATCTTTGGTCAGGGGCCGGTTACTAAGTTTTCGGGATTATGTCCTAGCGAGTGTCATTGCAAACACCTTTGATTATGCAGTGCAGGGCCATGATGTTACTACAGATTTTCTGACATTTTTTAATGAAACATTTCCCCATGGTCTTGATATAGATGATACAGATGAAATTCTGACCCTTTGTAACCGGGTTGTCTATTTCACAGATAATTGCGGCGAAATTGTGTTTGACAAACTGCTGCTTGAGTTTCTGCACTGCCGGGGAGTACATCTGACTGTTGTGGTACGGGATGCTCCTATTCTTAATGATGCAACGTTGAAAGAAGCAAGAGAACAAGGGATAGAGGATGTCTGTGATCTCCTCATCTCTTCTGGTGCAGGAGTTGAACACGGAATTCGATTTGATCTCCTCCCTGACGTTGTCAGACAAGCTCTTGATGATTGTACCCTTATCATATCAAAGGGGATGGCAAATTATGAAAGCCTCAGAGAGTTTCAGGGGCTTCCACCGGTAGCGTACCTGCTTTGTGCGAAATGTCAGCCAATAGCAGAAGAACTCAATGTTTTTCGTGGAGCAAAAATCGCTCTTCTCAGGACCTGACGATAAAGGCATCATCCATACCTTTTTCCCATGACACGTAGAATCTGAAACATGGCTTTGGCTGAGATCCTTTCAAATGGCTGGTTTATTATCCTGTTAGGTGCCGGATTTCTGATGCTTGAAGTCTTTTCACCAGGGTTTTTTCTCGCTGTTCCTGGAACCGTTTTGATTCTAATCGGGATATTTATCCTTCTAGGGTTTAATGTATTTGAATCACCAGCAGGTATTATAGTCGGGGTTCTGATTGCGATTATCGCTTCCGGATTTACCATTTGGATCTACAGCAGACTGACATCAGATAATGAAAAACCCCTTGCAACCAGTATGGACTCGGTTGTCGGGAAAAGAGGTCTTGTCCTTCGATCTATAAATCCGGATACAATATCTGGGAAAGTAGAACTTGAAGGACATGAATGGAGTGCAAAGAGTACGGGTGCACTTATTCCTGAGGGTTCCCGGATACAAGTTGTCTCATCACAAGGCGTTCACGTGATAGTTGAAGAGGTACAATAAAATGGCAATTGCTGACACACTAATTACCGTAATTTTAGTTATTATTATTATGATCATCTTCTCACGAGGAGTTATCATCATCCAGCCATATGAACAGGGTCTCCAGGTTCGTCTTGGCCGGTATATAGGTAAGTTAAATTCCGGGTTCCGCTGGGTTTTACCCATTATCACCAAAGTATATACCGTAGATCTCAGGACGATAGTCATGGATGTTCCCAGTCAGGAGGTTATTACAAAAGATAATTCTCCAACAAACGTTGATGCAATCGTCTACATCCGGGTTGTTGACCCTGAGAAGTCAGTTTTTGAAGTCGCAAACTATCGGATGGCAACCGTATCTCTTGCCCAGACATCACTTAGAGGTATTATCGGCGATATGGAACTTGATGAAGTGTTGTATAATCGTGAAATGATTAATACAAATTTAAGAGACATACTGGACCGTGAAACAGATCAATGGGGAGTGAAGGTTGAACGGGTAGAGATAAAAGAAGTTGATCCTGTTGGAGCAGTTAAGAATGCAATGACAGAACAGACCGCTGCAGAACGGGAACGGCGGGCAGCGATTCTGAGGGCAGATGGTGAGAAACGTTCTGCAATATTAAAAGCTGAAGGATTAAAGAAGAGTATGATTCTCACAGCAGAAGGAGAACGGCAGAGCAAAATCTTAAAGGCAGATGGTGACCGCATGAGCCAGATTCTCTCGTCACAAGGTGAGTCTCAGGCTCTCCGGGTGCTTTCTCTCGGGGCACGGGCTCTTGATAAACGGGCAATTACCGTACTTTCTCTGGATGCATTGAAAAAAATGGCAGATGGTCAGGCAACAAAAATTATCTTCCCATTTGAGGTATCTCAACTAATAAAGCAGAGTGCTTCGTTTTTAGGAGCTTCCGATGAATCCGACACGGGTTCGTCTGTATCTGAAGAACTAGATATGAGTTTATTAGGTGATATCCCCACCAGTGAACAGATAACACAAATTGTCAGAACTATCGAGGAAGAGACGCAGGCAATTATCAAAGAAGAGACAAAACTGCCAGATGATCTCAAGACAAAAGGAATTATATAAGGTTCGTTTGCGAGACAAAAATCTCGCATACCTTATAAATAGGAAATTCCTATGATTATTTCATCCTAATGGTGTTTAAGATGATTAGTACAGCCCCTGAAACTGATGACATGACAGATAAACTTAAAGTACTGTATGTTGATGATGAACCACTTCTCACTATGGCTTTTGTTGAGACCCTGAAAATAAAGGGGTATCAGGCCCGTGGAGCATTAAATGGGGAAGAGTGCCTAGAAAAGGTTAAAGAAGAGTGTCCTGATATTATTATTCTTGATATTATGATGAAACCCATGAGTGGCTGGGATATACTCTTGAAGATCGCAGAGGATGAGAATATTGATGGCGTGTTAATTATTATGCAGACCGGTAAAAGTCTGACCTTGCAGGATGCCCTTACCTATGGTAAATATATTGATGATTATATGGTAAAACCGGTAAAATTTCCTGATATGATTCTTGCTATTGAAAGATTACTCAAAAGGAATCAGGAGATAGAAGAAGAGATCAAAAAAGCAAGAAAATCAGGAATATCAGAGAATATTCTTTCCCAGTATGCATCGCTAAAACGACAGGTTATAATTAACGATCGACTTCTTGAGGTCCTTTCACGTATCTATCCGATAATGGAAAGCAGGGAACCGGGAATTAATGTCGATATACCTGATCTGAAAAAAGTTCAGGATACGTTTACAACTACAAAAACAAAATTTAGAGCAATACAATCCCAGATGTACTAATTTTTTTCTCTCTTTCTCTGTTTTTCATGCAAAAAAATCATATAAGACAGACAATACCTATTGATTGCATAATTGCCAAATGATTTTTGGCATATACGTGGGTTTTCTACACCCAACAAAGGATCCTCTTTTTTCACACAACCCAATCTCCACAGTGTCACAATGAAAGCCCATATGATAGTACTAAAAGATAGAATAAATGACTAAAAAAACATGATGAACCTCTATATCAGGCTCATTTTATACGATATACCTGGGTTTAAAAAAAGTGTAAGGATTATCAGAACAGTTCATCATACCTGTTCTTATTTGCCTTACTTTTCTTTTTCGGTTTTCCATAAGGTTTCGGAGGTTTTTTGCCTTTTCCTCCACCACCACGATTATTAAACCAGAATACAAGCAAAACGATAGCCACAATGACGATGACAATAATGAAAATATATAAAAAGATAGAACCTATTCCAGATAAATTCAGACCAATTCCGCTTGTTTCTATCTCTTCCTGAAGGCTGGTGATGTCTGTGAGCAGGATCTGTGATTTATCAAATGCTTCAACAGATTTATCTTTTGCATCATCAGGTAATCCTTTATTGTACAAATCCAATGCATTTTGAACGTATTCAGCAGCAAATTCACGTGTGGTAATTATTGGAGCCAGCCTGGGATCACTGGCCATTCCCTTTTCATTTTTGAGATACAGAATAATGGAGTCTGCCTGATCAATGTTATTCTTTGTATCGTTGATAAATTTATCAGCATATCCATAGTTGAGATGGATCATACCGTTTTCAATAAATGTCTGGGCATTCGTCAGGAGTATCTTAGCATTTGAATAACCCGCGGTTTCAGCCTGGTTAATTGAATCTGATGCCTTATTTTCCTGTTCTTCAGCTTTGGAAGTATCAATACCCAATCCCTGATACTCTGATATGGCACTCTTCAACAATCGAAGATTTGACTGAATATCAGATACTTCACCGGTAATTTCTTCTGTGTTCACAATAAAGGCTGTAGCCTCTTGTACGGTATCAAGGACTCTCCCATTGGCATTGGAGACATAGACACCCGTAATAATGATATCTTTTGACTCTGACACAGTAGGTGCCTTTCCGGTAACAGATGCGACTACCTGGACATCAGAGTCAGGATATTCAAGTAACCAGCCGGTAATACCATAATCCTTTCCTGCAGCTGTCGGCTGGGTATTTTTGACACCATCAATGACAACATCTGACTTCCAGACCGCTTCTTCAAGCTCGGTAGTCAATGATAACTCCTGTTCAATAGGAAACATATCATAAAAATTGACGGTGAAATCTGCCGTAACTGTTGTCCCGGGCTCAAGATCACCTGATGGCTGGATTTTAATAAATCCAACATCCACAGAGGCTGCTGAAACAGCGGTGATTACGAAACAGAACAAAATCAAAATACTTACATAACGCATAAATTTTTTCATGGAATCCTCATCAGATGCTGATATAATGTTGTACCTATATCATTCAAGCAGAAAAAACATAAATTAGTACCAAGAATTGTTACATTCCCTGTATAGAAAATCTTTTCGGGAACATTCTCCGGGTGAACATAAAAAAAGCAGGAAAAAGGTATCACATCACTCAAAGAGTAGATCGATACTCTCATCCATCTTCATACCTGATTGCTCATCTATCTTATCACTTGCTTCTTTTATCTCTTTAGCAGTCTCTATCAGTTTAGTTATCCTGGGAGTACTTGCAATCGTTGCCAAAAGAACAATTGCAGCTATATATCGACTATTTGCCGGAAAATCTCCTCCCCTGACTTCAACACCGGCAATATTTTCTTCCACCCAGCTCTTGGCTTTCTCGATACCTTTTCGATCCAAATCATCAGGCGGGCCGGCCACAAGGACAAGCGCCCGTGCAGCACTGGTATAATCACACGGCATCGTAAGTCTGCCGAGCATAGCCCGTCTTACAAGTGATAACGTGCGGGATGCTTTATCTTCTCCAATGAGCTTATCTTCAGGGCGTTCCTCACGTCTCGTCTGACGTCTGAACAGTTTCCCAATTCCCCTCTCATACTCATACTCATCATCACTTATCTCACTGATAGCATATCCTATTGAACTTATTCCGCCGCCTCTAAGGGTGTTTATTATCTCACTTGAGTCTATCACCATCTCACCCACCCCGGCAGATCCGACCTCTCCTGCCCGAAATAAGATGCCAAACCTTCTGACAATCTCTTCATTGAGACGATCAAAGGCTCCTTTGATACTTTCACCTTCGTTCTTCCACGCACTATTATCAAATAAAAAGACATTATCGGCTTCATTAACAAGGGTCGCAAGACTCCGTGCGGCATTATATGAATAGAGTTTTCCTTCCTCTGGAGCTGGGAGCAGCCCTAATACGTAAACCGGCTCTCGATAGACTTTTTTGAGATAGCGTGCGACTACAGGAGCCCCACCTGAACCGGTTCCTCCTCCAAGACCGGCAACAATGATAAAAGCTTCAGTACCTCCAATCCCTTTTCTGTCAATTGCGTTCATGATGATGTCAATCTCATCAAACGTGATTCTGGCCCCGGCATCGTTATCAGTCCCGACACCGTGTCCTTTCACTACCGTCTGGCCAATAAGGACACGATCCTCAAACGCAATGTGTTGCAGGCCCATAAGATCCGTACGAGCGGTATTAATAGCAATTCCCCGAAAACTTTCAGTTCCGGTTCGGAGATCAGCCTCAATAAACTTATCAACTATTTTACCTCCCGCCTGACCAAACCCGATAAAAAATACTTTCATTTTATAACTCCAGTCTCAAACAACTTTGGTATCAATATTTAAATCCTGTACACTCTTTATTTTGTTAATTCAAAAAGGTTCGTTCATAAGACAGATGCCAATATGTATGAGAAACCACCCATAGATATAGGCACGTATGAAAATATGTATCATTGGTGGAGGACTCACCGGGCTAGTAGCCGGCTTGAGATTGTCAGGTACGGCAGATGTCACAATTCTAGAAAAAAATCCCGAATCCGGAGGACTCCTTGCCTCATATAAAATTAACAATACGTATTATCTTGAAAAATATTACCATCATTGTTTCTCTCATGACACTGCACTATATGATCTGCTGGTGGAACTGAATTTATCTGATACACTGGAATGGCTGAATGGATCAACAGGGTATCTGGTTAATGGTATTATCTATCCCCTGACCTCACCGATTGAAATTATCAGGTACCCACATCTGTCATATATTGATAAAGCAAAACTTGCCTACTTCACGATGCGTGCATCAAAAATTTCGGTACAGGAACTGGATAACATTTCTGCACGCAATTACATCATCAATACACTTGGAAAAGGCATCTATCAATCCTTCTTTGAACCTCTCTTACTCGCTAAATTTGGAAAGATGGCTGATGAGATTGCTGCTTCCTGGGTTGTAAGCCGGGTTGCAATCAGATCAGACCGGAGTATCAAAGGAGAGCGTCTCGGATACCTCCACGGAGGATATAATACACTTATTGAAGGGCTGGTGAATGCATGTCTGAAAAGAGGGTGTAAGTTGCTCCAGAATTGTGCTGCTGATACAATTTTTAAGGATGATACTGGATGGACCATAAACGGCAATCACTATGATGCTCTACTCTCAACAATTCCACCCCAGGCATTATCTGCAATTGGCGGTCCGGATATCAGACCGGTCCCTTATCAGGGAGCAGCCTGTATGGCTCTTGGACTATCCCGCGATGTCACAAATGGAATATACTGGGTTAATGTCCGTGATGATGCTCCATACGGAGCTGTAATTGGCCATACCAACTTTGTTCCCAGAGACAGATATGGTGAGGACATTGTCTATCTCGCTTCATATCGTACTGATGGGAATTTTGAAGGGCTTAAAGACATTATGCTGCATGATTTTTGTACACGGTTCCATCTGAATCAAGATGATATTCACTGGTGCCATCTTACGACAGACCTGTATGCAGGTCCATTATATATTACAGGATATCATGAAAAAATGGAAGAATATCATCAGGATGGACTATATATGGCAGGCATGTTCTCACCTGAAAATTACCCGGAGCGGAGTATGGAAGGATCCATCCGTGCAGGAGAGCGTATTGCCCGAACAATGTTGCAAGAGGCATTGACGTGACCGGTCCTTATGTGACTGCGATTATACCAGTCTATAATGATTGTGAAGCATTACAGCGGGCTATTGTCTGTTCACTCTCTGAACTTGAGAAGATAACTGATACATTCGAACTTATTATCGCTGAAGATGCAAGTACAGATGGATCAACAGAGTTGGTGCAGGAATGGGCACAGAAAGATCAGAGAATTGTTTTGATGCACCGCAATGTTCGACTCGGGAGAGGATCCGCCCTGACTGCAGTATCACAAAAAGCGCGTGGAGACATCATCTGTTATTATGATGTGGATCTTGCAACTGACATGCACTTTCTGCCAGGTCTGATTAAAGCTATCGAAGACGGATGCGATATGGCCACCGGATCACGTCTTCTTCCTGAAAGTAGCATTATACGATCAGACAACAGGGAAGTGAAAAGCAGAGGGTATAATCTGCTCGTCAGAATCCTTCTGCGAAGCAGAATAAAAGACCATCAATGTGGATTTAAAGCCTTTAATCGGGAGAAACTCTGTGCACTTCTTCCTTTTGTTCGGGATGGATATTGGTTCTGGGATACGGAGGTTCTAGTCAGAGGACAGCGGGCAGGGTACCGAATATGTGAGATGCCCGTAATTTGGCGTGAAGGCCCGGGTACCACTGTGACATCCCATGATGTCTGGAAGATGGGCCGGGCTATCGTATCATTGTGGTGGAACCTGCATGTATCGTAAGCTCATTGGGGTTTTGGTATCTGTTCTTCTGGCAATAGCACTGTTAGGGATTATGCTTGCACGAGTCTGGGATGATCTGCTTATTACGGTCTCATATCTTGAACCATTTTTTATTCTTCTGGCCATTCTGGTAAGTCTATCAAGCTGGGTGATACGAGGATGGCGATATCAGCAGATTCTTGCTTATCTTACTGTCAAAGTTAGTTATTTCTTTGCGACTGCATGCATATTCTTCAGTCAGACGGTTAATCTCATTGTTCCGGCCCGGCTTGGAGACTTCATCAGAATAATTATCATCAGGCATGAATATGATGCCACAGTCTCAAAATGTCTCTCTTCAATTGTCATCGAGCGACTTTTTGATATCATCACTGTGGCAGCTCTTGGACTTTTTTCTCTTCTTTTTGTACTCAATGTCCCTGAATGGTTTATTCCCTTAATCATTATCCCACTCATTCTCTGTGCAATGTTTGCTCTGTTTTTACTTATTGCCGGTAAAATTCCTGCAAAAAACCCGGTTTTTCATTTTATACTTAAAATGTTTAATGAGGTGAAAGAAGCATCATTGACAAAAAAGTCAATTGTTATCCTCTCAATCTCTTCGTTTATCATCTGGGGACTGGAAGCTGCTGTATGCATGTGTGTTACACTCATGTTTCAGGAAGAAATCCCCTTTATGGTCGTGGTACTTGCAATTGTCATTGGAAATCTGGTAAAAGCGATACCTCTGACACCAGGCGGAATCGGAACCTATGAGCTTGCAGTTGCCCTGACTCTCGAGATTGCAGGAACGGCCCCGGCAGTTGCAACTCTCATCGCGGTAATTGATCATCTGATAAAGAATGCAATCACGCTTGTATGTGGTCTGGCAACAATCCCGTACTTCGGGCAGTGGATAATACCTACTATGATAGATACTATCAGGGAAAAATTCTCACGAGGATGAGACGATGGAAGCATATGGTGTTCAAATCATTGCCGTCATTTCATGGCTCTTTCTCCTGACCCTGATACAACTTGCGATTTATCCATTTTTTAAACAACTACTACCAAAAATTGCGGTGCCAGTATCAGGTACCATCTCTTTTCTATTATTCGGGCTTTTTTCATGGTATGCCGCGTTTTTCGGATTTCCAGTACAGATAGCGATTCTTCCGTTTCTTTTCATATTGCTGTGGAATATGCAACCAAAAAAAAGAAACTGGTACATCGGGTTATACAGTGACAGAACCTGGTATCTCCTGTTTTATGGTGCCTTCCTTCTTTTTCTTCTTATTCGTGCATTTTCCCCTGATATCAATAATGCTGAAAAGTTCATGGATCACGCCTTTATCACATCAATTATAACCAATCCTACCATTCCCCCTCATGATCCATGGTTTGCCGGTGGAAATTTATCAGTTTATTATTATGTCGGATACTGGATCCTTGCTGCACTCGGGATAACCACAGGAACATCATCATCGATTGTTTTCATCCTGGCTCTACCCACCATTTTTGCCTATGCTGCTCTCAACTGTTATGGCCTTGGACGTCTCTTACTAAAAGACCTGCATATACTTCCCCTTATTACACTGATAATTGTCAATCCTGCTTTTATCATGCTATGGATACAGGGTACTCATCCCTCAATGCTCTTTTGGGACAGCACACGGATTATCTCTAATACCATCAATGAATATCCTCTCTTTTCATTTACCTTTGGAGATGTGCATCCCCATGTAATTGGTATCTGCAACCAGACACTTTTAATCCTGCTTTTGTGTACTGCTATTACCTGCTGGTGGAAGATATCTCAGAAAAGCCGGATTCTTCTGCTGATATGTACTGCTATCAGTCTTGGCAGTATGCCTGGGATAAACAGTTGGGATGTTTTACTCTACGCTCCTGCGGTAATGCTTACCGGGTGCTGGATTGTGCTGACACAAAAAAAATCCTCAGAATTATCAGTCACCGGTGTAAAGACACGTATATTTACCACTTTTACAGGTAAAAGGCTCCTTTCAGGCCCACTGGTTTGGTATATCTGCATTATTCCCGCAATAGCAATATTTCTCTATCTGCCGTACTATCTCATGATGGAAACTTCAGGACTGGATGGAATCGGACTGGTCTCCAATCCTTCAGATCCAATAGAGTTCCTACTTGTTTTTGGATTTTTCTTTGCTATTCTGTTTCTCTCTCTCCTTTCTGAAATTACAAAGAGACCATACTTTTTACTCATTCTTATTCCATCTGCCTATTATGGGTACCTCTCTGCAGGTCTGGTTATTGTTCTCCTTATCTTTCTTGTTATCAGACATAGATCTTCTCCTGATTTTCTTGCCATCATCGGACTTTTCGCCGTTCTTTTCTGTGAATTTTTCTATCTGAAAGATCATATGGGTGAAAACTGGTACCGTCTGAATACGGTTTTTAAATTTTATCTGCCTGCATGGCTCCTCATCGGAAGTGCCAGCCTGGTAATGGCAGGAGAGATGATTGAACGGTCATCGTTATGGAATATTCACCGATCCAGTATTACCCGTCTGATTTTTATCATTGTTCTTATTCTCTTCATCGCTCCGCTCCTGCCGGCATGTGAAAACCAGGCTCCACATATTCCAACACTGGACGGAGCTGCATTTCTTGATTCCTGGCATCCAGACGATGCAGCAGGAATTGCATTTTTAAAGACCTTCCCGGCGGACACAGTTATAGTAGAAGCTGAAGACGGCGATTATTCATATTTTGGGAGAATATCAACATTTACCGGTCTTTCAACCATAATTGGCTGGCCTTTTCATGAAATTATGTGGAGAAAGGATGATAATGGGTGGTATGCAAAACGCCTCGCTGATGTACTTTCTATCTATGAAGAACCTGATACAGCGGCATCAATTATGCGGGATTATCATGCAACAATTCTGTACATCGGAAAAGAAGAACAAGACCGGTATAATGTTTTGCATCCTACTGATGAATTTGATTGTGTATACACAAAAGGGGATGTCCAGATTTATCAATTATTACCAGATAACACATCCTAAAGACAATTTCTGATTGTTTTCTCCACAAAAATACGATTCCTTTTGTATGGTATCTCTACCATTAATCTCAGCATACAGGAATTACGCCAAAAAAATCAGGGTTTCTATCAGGATATATTGTACAACAAAATGTAACGGGAGTGATTTGTTTCTACTAATTCCTTCACCCCAAAAATTACAGTATCAGACGTCCTTAAAAAAATCGTGTGTGACAATTACTATATGATTTTTCTGAACCTCCTGGTTCTTTGTATGAATAAACTGGGGCCAATGATACACAATAAAGTGATTTTAAACGATAATTTATCTTTTCGTGAAGCAAATCAGATGGTAACAGATGGTTCTCATGTTCCCATAATATGGCGTTCCATCTAAAGAAGCACTCAGGAGAAATGCAGTGGATATACAAATTGCAGCCCTTAATGCACGGGCTAAAGAGTGTAATACTCTTCTCCAGCCACTGGAGAATGAGATTCGAAGAGTTATCGTAGGTCAGCGTCCGATTATTGACAGGCTTATCATGGCGCTTATTGCAAATGGTCATGTCCTACTCGAGGGTGTACCAGGAATCGCAAAAACTCTCATGATACGAACGCTTTCTCAGTGTATAGATGGAAAATTTACACGAATCCAGTTTACACCGGATCTCCTGCCAGCAGATATTACCGGGACAAAAATCTATAACCAGCGGGAGGGATCTTTTTCTACGGTTCGGGGACCTGTTTTCAGCCAGTTTGTGCTTGCGGATGAGATAAACCGGGCTCCTCCCAAAGTGCAGTCAGCTCTTCTCGAAGCAATGCAGGAGCATCAGGTTACCATTCAGGGAGAGACCCATATATTAGAGCGACCATTCTTTGTCCTGGCAACTGAAAACCCGATAGAATCTGAAGGAACCTACCCACTTCCAGAAGCACAGGTAGACCGGTTCATGTTCAAAGTCATCATGGATTATCCTTCTAAAGATGAAGAAATAATCATTTTGGACCGATTTACCGAAGGGGTATCCTGTATTCCGTCAGTTGTCATCACATCAGCTCAAATTCTTGCGATTCAACAATTTTTACCTTCCATTTATGCAGACCCGACTGTCAAGAATTATGTTGTTTCCCTTGTTGATGCTACACGAAATCCCTCATCATATGGCCTTTCGTTTCAGGATTACATCCTCTGTGGGGCTTCACCTCGAGCAACTATTTACCTGATTCTGGGAGCAAAAGCTCATGCCTTGTTACAAGGACGCGGTTATGTAATTCCTGAGGATGTACGGGCAATTGCTTATGATGTTCTCAGGCATCGTATCATGGTGAGTTATGAAGCAGAAGCTGATGCCGTATCATCAGAGGATATCATCTCAAAGATTCTCAAAACGGTTCCAGTCCCGTGATGGTAGAAAGAGGTGAAGGAATTTGGAATTTGAAAACACGGATGAGTTGATACGGCTTATACACCTGATAGACATTCATACCCGGTTTCCTGTACAGGGTCAGATTGCCGGCATTCATCATTCCCTTTTCAAAGGTCAGGGCATTGAATTTTCAGATATCAGAGAGTATATACCCGGTGATGATATTCGGTCTATTGACTGGAAGGTGACTGCACGGTATGGACGACCTTACGTGAAAGAATTTGCTGAAGAGCGGGATCAGACACATTATTTTGTTGTTGATATGTCAGGATCAGGAACATTCGGAGATTCCATCTCAAAACAACGAAGAATGTTGGAGATTATTGCAAGTCTGATGTTTTCAACTCTAAAAAACAATGACAGATGTGGCCTTGTTATCGTGACAGACCAGGTAGAAGTCAGTATTCCTCCCCGTTCGGGGAGAAAACACGTTATCAGGTTATTATCTACGCTTATCAGACATAATCCGGTCTCACGAATGTCAGATATCAGGCCTGCGCTTGTACATATAACACGGACATTACACCGTTCCTGTTCTGTGATATTATTCTCTGACTTTTATGTCCCTGATTTTTCCCGGGAACTCAAACTTATCAGAAATCATCATGATGTAGTGGCTATCAGGGTGACTGACAGTCATGAAACAGGATTGCCTGATGTTGGACTGATAGAACTACAAGATGCAGAGACTGGCGAGCAAATCCTCGTTGACACCTCTGACAACCTGTTTAGAGAGCGATATGATGCGATTGTAAAAGAAGCTGAAACAGAAATCCGTTCCCGTTTTTCCCGGCACAAAGTCCCTTTTTTAACTATCAGGACAGATGAAGCTTACCAGGTTCCTTTGGGAAGGTTCTTTGCACATCGTCGTGTCAAGGGGATGATTTAATGGCAGGATTTTATCAACCATCACTGCTTGTTCTCCTTATCATCCTGCCGGTAGCATATTATCTCTATCTACGGGCAACAGCAACACGAAAACAGGAAGCAATGCATTTTTCCCATATTGGATTTGTACGGACTGCACTCGGAGAGACAAAGGCATCTTGTCGTCCACGAAATCTGTTTCTCCTTGCCCTGCTTACAATGGGTCTTATCATCATCGGACTTGCAGGTCCGCATATCCCTCTGGAACAGACTAAAGAAGGGGTGAGCGTTGTTCTTGCTATTGATACATCAGGGAGTATGCAGGCAACAGATTATCAGCCAAACCGGCTTGAATCAGCAAAAATCGCAGCTGGCATTCTCCTCTCACAGCTGGATGCGAAGGATTATGCAGGAATTGTAACTTTTGAATCTGGAGCAACAAGTGCGGCATATTTAAGCCCTGACAAAGATCGGGTCAGAACAAAACTGGCAGCGATTGAACCAAAAGAAGGCAGTACAGCCATCGGTGACGGTCTGGCACTGGCAATCGATATGGCTGAAGCGATACCAAATCAGAAGAAAGTTATCATTCTGCTCTCTGACGGAGTTAATAATGCAGGAGTAATTTCTCCCGATATCGCTCTTTCGTTTGCCCGTGAACGTGGCATTCAGGTATTTACTATCGGTATGGGTTCTGACCAGCCGGTAGTACTTGGATATGACTGGTTTGGACGTCCCCAGATGGCTGAACTCGATGAACAGATGTTACAAGATATTGCATCTCAGACCGGGGGTATCTATTACAAATCAGTCAATGACACGACACTAAATGAAATATACCGCAACCTGAACAAAGAAATTCAACGGGAAACAGAAGAGACAACTATTGCAGAATGGTTTTATCTTGCTGCCCTTTTGGCACTTGGTCTTGAATTATTCCTGCGATATGGCAGAAGGAGGATTATTCAATGAAATATCGATCTATTATTGCATGTATTTGTATACTTGGCAGCATTACAATCCTGTATCCTGCCCTGGCTGATGAAATTTCACTACAAACAAATCAGAGTGATTACTATGTTATAGTTGGACAGGATGCAGAGATACCTCTGACCATTCAGAGTAGTTATTCTAACTCAATTTCAGGTCTACTCATCTATTCAATAACCCAATCACTAAATTCACAGGGTTTTGTAAGTTCATTTAAAAATAATCAACAGGAGAGTTTCAGTGTGAACCCTGGCAAAGCTGATATCGCACTCCGTGTTGGATCACAGACCACTCCAGGACAGATGGACTTAGATCTTTCGTATGAATATTCTGATCAAACTGGTCAAAAGACGGTACAACTCCCTCAAATTACCATCCACTTTGTTGATGATGAAAATCAGGCAGAGAACAGGAGCAATCCCCAATCAAGTACAACATCACAGGGAAGTGCATCGAAAGCAAATTCCGGCTCTTCTCAGAGCAATTCTGCTGCAGATACCTTTGCACAGATGCAACAGGAGATGATGCAACAGATGACCAGTCAGCCAATGTCAGGATCATCCAGTCAACCTCAGTCAGCAAGTCAGGCACTCCAGAATAATCAGATGAATGCAAATACTGCATCGCTGGCACAGCAGATGGCTGATGAAGCAGCTGCAAAAGAAGATCTCAAACAGTCACTAAATGATACAATACAGAGGGATCCCCTATATCAAAAAGCACAGGATCTTCTTATTCAGACTGGATATACAGAAGTTTCCTCCTCTTTCGTTCCTGGTACAGATACATCGGGATCATTTAGGATGCAATACAAAAATCCTGCAGGCTCTACAGTGCAGATGGCAGGAGAGATACAAGATGGTTTTGTATCATCTGTGAAAATTGATGGAAATGCTGAAAATTTCAAAAAGGAGTGATTTCTCTCCTATTCGATCTACTACTAATTGATATGATAACAATCGATGTTGTACCATTATGGATAATTACAGGGGAATTATTATGACAGGCAGTAGCAATTCAGGTAACAATATAATCATGGTATGTCTCCTGATATCGTTATGCATGATATCAGGTGTATCAGGGGCTTTTAGAGTGGCCGACCTTCCCATACCCAACCAGTTGCGTGATGATACTACGTTTCAGGGTTACGACACAGTGCTAACCAGGGACGGATATGAAGTATCCACATTCACCATCGGACTCACACCAGACCAGACAAAAGTAACAATAAACTATACTGATGACAATGGAAAAGAGGCAGTCCTAACTGCAGAGATGACAGGAGACAAAGTAACAAAAGTCACGCTGGATAAGGAAGAAGAACCATTGTGGCCTCTTTTTCTCTTGTTAGTTATTGTGGTTCTTTGTATCATTGGAGGGTATTATCTCTACTCCCGATACCATGCACCTGTAATCAGTAATGAGTTGATAATAACCGAAGAAATTTGTGATCCACGTGCAAAAGCAGAAGAACTGCTACTTCAGGCTGAAGAGGCCAGAGATCAGGGTCATCTTAAAACAGCATATGGCCTTGCAGGACGTGCACTGCGGGTATATATATCAGAACAATATGGAACGGGAACAGAAGAGACAAATATGGAAATAATTCGTGTAAGCAACGAGACAGGAAAGAATACAGATACTATAAAAAACATTTTGGATACCACGAGTCTTGTGGAATTTGCGAAACGAAATGGTGACAGTGACGAACTGAGCTCGGTTGTATCTGTTATCCGAGGGTTAATCTGATAACCCTGACATCCCTTTTTTGCCGTATACAATAAGTCCCACTGAGTTCAGGGTACCTTTTTTTTAGTTCTTACCCGATAACAATCAATATAACAAAGAACCTTCAATTCGAGAACCTGAAATTTTATCTGTACTGCAGTATGTGATAGGAAATCAAAATAAGACAGTATGTACAATTCCATTCCCCTAAATTCACTTGTATGCTATTATCATATTCTCGGAAAAAGAATTCGAAAGAGAGACGTATAAAAAGAGATATCATGAGTATATAATGTCTCACCGGTTTTATAATGATCTAATACATAATACTATCACAAGACTCATTCAACTGCCAGTACCGTTGATACCCTCTGATTACCATGAACCATGACATCATTTCTCACACTATCTCAAAACCCATACGGCATACAAAGATTATAGCTACTATTGGTCCGGCTTCTTCTGATGAAATCATCATTTCAGAGATGATACAGGCAGGTATGGATATTGCCCGGTTGAACCTCTCATATGGAACTCTTGCATCGCATAAAAAAGTGATTGCATCTATTAGAATGGCGGAGAAGAAAACCAAACGAAAAGTGGGTCTTCTTATTGACATTCCCGGACCAAAATTACGACTGGGTACACTTCCAATAAGTCCCTTAACGCTCAGGACTGGTGACCATGTGATCTTCACAGGTGAAAAATCAGCAACAGAACCATTGTCACTTCCGATATCTGATAAAACCCTCATTCCCCTTGTTGTTAAGGGTGATCAGATTCTAATTGCTGATGGATCCGTTGTCCTGACGGTGCAGAGCTTCACTAACAATATCATAACCGCTAAAGTGGATGTTGGTGGCGTTGTGCAGGACAACAGTGGAGTGGTTTTCCCAGGGAAAAGACCAGATGTTAATTTTATTACCGATACACTTGTAAAAAACCTGGCCTTTGCAGTAGAGGAGAAGGCAGATTATATTGCCCTCTCGTTTGTTTCATCAGATAAGGATGTGTATGCAGTCAGAGATGTTCTCCTGGGCATCCCCTCTGATATGATAATCATTGCTAAGATTGAGCAGGAATCTGCAGTTACTCACTATGAAACTATCCTAAAAGCAAGTGATGGAATCATGGTTGCCAGAGGCGATCTTGGGGTAGAGATGCCAATTGAACAGATTCCCCATATCCAGAAATCTTTAATACAGAAAGCTAATCGGCAAAAAATACCTATAATTACCGCAACAGAGATGCTTGAATCGATGATACATCATGGTCGCCCTACCCGGGCTGAAGTGACTGATGTAGCAAATGCCATAATGGACGGAACTGATGCAATAATGCTATCTGCCGAGACCTCAGTTGGAACATACCCGGTCAGAACAGTGCAGATGATGGCTTCCATCGCTGTTGAGGCTGAGAAACACCTGCCTTACCGAGATGTATATGGCACATATTCTCAATTTTTTGAAACACCCGTTAGTATTGGAGATGTCATCAGTGCTGGGGCCTGCTATACAGCAATGCAACTAAAAAGCAGGATTATCGTAGCATTTACCCGTTCTGGTAAGACTGCTGAACGGGCATCTTCATGCCGACCAAAACAACCTATACTGGCAATCACATCGCAACCCCGCGTGTATAGAAGATTGCTCCTCTGGTGGGGAGTAGAACCGGTATTGCATACTCCTATTATATCAGCAGATACTCTCTTTGAAAATGCCGTCAAAATTGCTCTCTCGACCGGGTATGCATCGTACGGGGATACCATTGTCATCGTTGCCGGAATACCTACTGGTCAAAAAGGATCTACAAATATGATGAAGGTAGAGCTGATATCTGATAAATAAGGTTTTTCTATCAGACAGAATGGATTAATCGAACAGATGGACATGATATTGCGATCCAGTCTCTTTGTGATCCCGATATACCGATTTTCGTTCTTCAGAAGATGCATGAGATTGTGTACCACCCACCAGAAGAAGGCTGCAGCATCTCTCTTCTTCGCGAAAAATAGCACACTGATTCCCAAGACAGGGTTTTTTATCAAACGGACATAATTTAAGCGACATAAGACCTGAAAAAATGTGGATTATCTAATGCAACAGTGAGAATACAAA
>Ga0265592_1000150_pt1 | contig 41763 bp, 43 predicted proteins | sample saktaG_7_FD_190141 | JGI IMG/M metagenome (GOLD analysis project Ga0265592, IMG submission 190141) | Saline water microbial communities from Sakinaw Lake, British Columbia, Canada - sak_2010_1_5_120m | ecosystem: Environmental > Aquatic > Non-marine Saline and Alkaline > Saline ... | reverse complement strand
GCTTGTTGATAAAAAAGGAACAGTTTATTTTGGTTCGGTTGATGGCAAAATGTATGTCGTTGATAAAGAGGGGAAGCTTTTATGGGAATATCAAACGGGTGGGAAAATTACCGAGGCCTCGCCCGCTTTTGGTCCGGACGGCGTGCTTTACTTCACTTCTCAAGATGGTTATTTATACGCAATAGGGGATTGATTTTATAAAAAGTTTCAATGGGGGGGAGTCCGACTCCCCCCATTCCATTTTTTCCAAAGAAAAAGGCGAGCAGGGTACTGCTCGCCTTCGGAATCGTCTTTCCCTCATAGTATAGACAAAAGGAGGATTATCAAAATGGTCGAACGAATCTGGTAAACCTCTCAAGCATATCGCCAATGGCTTGTTGACAGAGCTTGCATATTCCAGATCCGTCCCACACCTTCGGTCTTCCGCATATATTACATCGCTGTAACCGATGGTTGCCTTGGCTTTCGTTTTTTCTATTTCCGCGATAAAGCGGAGGACCAAAATGCTTTCGGTTCATAGTAGCCTCCTCTCTGATTCCGTGTTGATTATAATATCATATTAATACGAAAAATCAATGATTTTAAATTGCGATAGGACAAATTGTTAATTTTTTGATAGAATTAAAGAATATGTCTGTAAATAATATAAATGGAGCGGAAGATATAAATAATAAGTTCCCGAGAGGAGTTGAGGTTGTTGTCTCGGCTACCATTGAAAATAAGGACGGGAAAATTCTTTTGGTGAAATCGTCGAAATGGTTTAATAAATTGACGATGCCCGGAGGGCATATTGAGCCGGGCGAAAAAATGATTGAAGCGCTTAAAAGAGAAATTAAAGAGGAGACAGGCCTTGATGTAGAGTCAAAGGAAATTCTTTCTTTCGGGGAACTTATAAATTCAAAAGATTTTCATCGCCCGATGCATTGCATCTATTTTGATTTTTTATGCGAATTGAAAAATGGCGATGAGATTACTTTGGATAATGATGAGCTCAATGATTATGTTTGGGTAACGCCGGAAGAGGGTTTAAAAATGGATTTGGCGGAAAGTTTCGGGAAAACAATCAAAAAATACATTGAGTATAGAGATAAAACAGGATGAAGAAGCAAAAAAACACGAGGCAGGATTTTTATTTTAAAAAAGCCAAAGAAGAAAATTATCCGGCTCGCTCTGTTTATAAATTGCAGGAGATAGATAAAAAATATTGGCTCTTCAAGCAAGGCGATTTTGTATTGGACATTGGAAGCGCGCCCGGCTCATGGATGATTTACGTTAGCGGGAAAATTGATAAAATGGGCCGGGTGATAGGTGTTGATATCGCTGATTTAAAAATTCCCCTTAAAAACAATATGAAATTTATAAAAGGGGACATTAGGGAGCTTGTTGAGAGTTTTGATAAGATATTTGATGCGATTATTTCTGATGCTGCGCCGGAAACTTCGGGGGTTCATTCCGTTGACGTGGCAAAATCATTGGAACTGGCCAAGACCGCTTTTGATATTGCAAAAAGGGCGCTAAAACCAAACGGAATATTTCTTTGTAAGATATTTGAGGGGGAAGGGACAGAAGCATTTTTAAAGGAAGTGGAAACGTTTTTTTCTTTTATTAAGCCCTATCGGCCGAGCGCGGTGAGAAAACACAGTCGAGAGTTTTATTTAATTGCTAAAGGTTTTAAAAATGACTAAAGAGCAAAGCTTTTTGAAGAGGCAAATTGATTGGCTTTTGAAGGAGAAATATCATGGTAAGTTTACCACTAAAGCCAGAACAGATATTGAAAAGTTAAAGAAGGGAGAATCCTTGGATTATCTTATCGGTTTTGTAGAGTTTTTGAGCGTTAAGATTGATTTGAAGAAAAGGCCGTTGATACCGCGGCAAGAAACAGAGTTCTGGGTAGAAAAAGCGATTAAGGAGATAAGAACCTGCCTTGCTAACGCTCGACAGAACCTTGATTCCTCGCTTTGCTCGGAAAAAGGGGGCGAAAAAAAGAAGCCGGAATGCTTGGACTTGTTCTCCGGCAGCGGGGCAATCGGGCTCGCGGTTCTGAAGCATATCCCCGGGGCTCAAGTTGATTTCGGCGAAATCAATAAAGATTTTTTAGAACAGATTAGATTTAATCTTTGGCTTAATGGGCCTGATAAAAGCAAGGCATCAATCATTCAAACGGATGTTTTCAGTAATATCAATCAAAGATATGATTACATATTTGCCAATCCGCCGTATATTGCATTAGAGAGGAAGAAGAAGGCGCAAAAGTCGGTTTTAAGATACGAGCCCAAAAGCGCGCTTTTTGCCGGAAAGGATGGCTTGTTGTATATCGAGAAGTTTCTCAAACAGGCAAAAAAATATCTAAAGCCGTATGGAAAGATTTATCTTGAATTTGATTCTTGGCAAAAACCCAAAATCAGCGCATTATTAAAAAAAGAAGAGTATAAAAATTTTGAGTTTTTCAAGGACCAGTATAATCGTTGGCGATATGCGAAAATAAGCGTTTCGTAATAAAAATGCGTAATAGTTGTATTAAGTAGAGATAACATATGTTAGAGAAAAGCGATGAAGAAATCGTGTGTCTGGTCCAATCAGGCAAAACTGATTTTTTTGGCGTTTTGATTGAAAGATATGAGGAAAAAATTAAGCGTTATGCGCGGAAATTTCTTTCGAACAAAGAGGATACAGACGACATTATCCAAACTATTTTCATAAAAGCGTATGTCAATATTCAAAGTTTTGATATTAAAAGGAAATTTTCCTCCTGGCTTTATAGAATCGCTCACAATGAATTAGTTAATCATTTGAAAAAAAGGAAATTTTTTTCATCATTTGATTTTGACGTTTTTTTCCCGCATTCGGTCCGCCTCCACGATAATGAAACAGAGAAGGAGGTGAACCGCCAAGAAATACAGAAAACAATAGACAAATGCCTTGGCGAATTAGACATAAGATACCGAGAGCCGATAATTCTTTATTATTTAGAGGAGTTGAGTTACAAAGAGATTGCGGATATTTTGCACCTGCCGATTTCAACCATCGGGGTCCGTTTAAGCAGGGGAAAAGAAAAACTAAAATCTATTTATAATAAAATATATGGCCAATAATTTTTTAAAAAACAATATAAAGGAGCAGATTTTGGAAAGGATTAAAGCCAAAAAAGTTCAGATGAAGCCGAAATTATTGTTTGTTTTGAAAGCCGCATTTTTTGCCTTGACCATAGTTTTATTTTCTGCTCTGGCTGCGTTTGTTATCAGTTTTGTAATGTTCAAAGCGCGAGCCACGGGAATTTGGTATGCTCCCGGATTCGGACTCCGCGGAATAAGATTGTTTTTAGTGAATTTTCCGTGGTATTTGCTGATTTTTATCTTGATTGTAGTGGCGACATTGGAACTGTTGGCTAAAAAGTTTTCCTGGGTTTATAAAAGACCTTTGGTTTATTCTATTGTGGGAATATTATTGTTTGTTTCTCTAATCGGTTTTGCTGTTTCGCAAACAGCCATGCATCCCCAGTTATTTAAAGGAGTGATAGAAGGGAGAATGCCCATTATGGGACCTTTCTATGGGGGTCGCATTATGCAAGCGCCTCTTGGTCTTCATATTGGAGCGATATCTGTTATAAATGAAGAAGGGTTTTCAATAGAAGATGAGAAGGGGAAAGTTTTTAATGTAATTATCTCTCCGCAGACATTTTTGCCCAAAGGCAGAGAAACGCAAGAGGGTGATTTGATTATGATAATGGGAGAAGAGAAGGACTCAATCATTAGCGCTTTTGGTATTCGCAGAATAGAGGAAGATAGGGATTCCTTTTTCCCGCAATTTAATAAGCACAGGACGCCGATTAAACTACCCGGCAATACGATGAAATAAAAATGGGCTTTTGTTGTAGTAATTGTAGGGATATTTTAGATTAAGATATCTCCTTTTAACATTTAATAATTTTTTATGAAAATATTTTTTAGGATTAAAAGTGGATTTAAGGGTCTGTATAAATGGATGATGAGGCATAAATTTATTGCCCTCATTATGATTGCGCTTATCATTGCAGCGGGCTATTTTGGGATTAGAGCCATGGGTTCTCAAAATCAAGGAGAGATAAATTATACTACCGCTGTGGTAGAAAAAGGAACTCTTATCACAACCGTGAGCGGAACCGGACAAATAGCGGTCTCTAATCAAGCGGATATTAAGCCCCAGGTGTCAGGGGATGTGATATATGTGGGCGTTAAGAACGGTGACGAGGTTAAGTCCGGAACTTTGCTTTTCAAAATCGACGCCAGCGACGCAGAAAAGGCGGTGCGGGATGCGGAAACATCATTAGAAACAGCAAAATTAGACCTGCAACAGTTGTCAGACCCTCCGGATGAATTGACATTATTAAAAGCGGAGAATGATTTATTGTCCGCCAAGGAATCTATTGAGAAGAACAAAGAGAGCATCTTGGATACTTATGAGGACGGTTTCAACGATGTGGCAAGCGCTTTTCTTGATTTACCGACAATTATTACGGATATGGATAATGTTCTATACGGCCAGGACTTGGCGGATAACGAACCCGATGTATCCGGCGGGAACGACAATGTTCATGCGCTGATTAATTCTGTTTTATCGCAGTATATAGACGAGAGGATAGATTTTATAACCTTTACCGGCAAAGCGGAGGAAGATTATTCTTCGGCTCGCCAGAAATATGATGCAAATTTGAAAAGCTATAGATTGGTCAGCCGATATTCAGACCAGGTAACAATTGACGCCTTATTGGATGAAACGATTCAAACTGTTCGGGCAATGTCTGAAGCCGTAAACAGCGAAATAAATATGCTTGATTATTGGGTGGATTTTCGCACCCGAAAAGGACTTAGAGTTTTTTCTGATGTCACCACCCTTCAAACAGAATTGAAATCCTATATTTCAAAGACCAACAGTTATTTATCCTCAATTTTATCAGTCCAAAAGACGATTCAGAATACGAAAGACGCGGTTGTCAGCGCGGAAAGAAGCATTAAAGAAAAAGAATTAAGTATGGAGGACCTCAAAGCGGGTGCCGATGCTTCAGACATCAGGGCGAAAGAAATCGCTGTCCAGCAAAAAGAAGATTCCTTAATCGATGCCAAAAAGGGACTGGATAATTGTTATGTGAGGGCTCCGTTTGATGGAGTAATAATTGAAGTGGATGCGTCAAAAGGAGATTCGGTTTCTTCAGGGACTGTTTTGGCATCTATTATTACAAAACAAAAATTGACGGAAATAACTCTTAATGAAGTTGATGTAAGCCAGTTGGCGTTAGGACAGAAAGCCACTATTACGCTTGATGCGATTGAAGACTTAACACTAACAGGAGAAGTGGTTGATATTGATACTCTCGGGACAGTCAGCCAAGGCGTGGTGAGTTATGATGTAAAAATAGCTCTTGATACGCAGGAAGATAAAATAAAGCCAAATATGAGCGTTTCTGCGGAGATTATTACAAACATCAAACAAGGAGCGCTTCTGGTCCCGAATTCTGCGGTAAAATATCAAGGGGAACAGCAATATGTTGAGGTTATGTCTTCGGACGGAACAGTCCAACGGCAAACAATTGTTGTTGGCCTTTCCAATGACACAATGACAGAAATCGTAAGCGGTCTCCAAGAAGGAGATAAGGTAGTAATCCAAAGCGCCACCGCTTCTTCATCAGGCAGTTCTCAATCCGGGGGGACATTTAATAGTTCCTCGGGTGGAGCGCCGGGAGGTGAAAACATAATGAGGATGATGCGCTAATTATCCGGGTATGATAGAAATTAAAAACATTACAAAAATTTATAAGCACGATAATCTGGAGACCAAAGCCCTTAAGGAGGTATCTTTTAGCATTCAAGATGGCGAATTTGTAGCTATTATAGGGCCGTCCGGTTCCGGCAAGTCAACTTTGATGCACATATTGGGTTGTCTTGATGTGCCAACCAGCGGACAGTATCTATTTGAGGGCAGGGATATTGCCAAACTTTCTGATAACGAGCTTGCCGATATTCGCAGAAAGAAAATAGGGTTTGTGTTCCAAACATTTAATCTGTTGCCGAGGACAACCGTTATCCGTAATGTAATTTTGCCTTTAATCTACGCTAATTTTCCGCGGGAACAGCGCGAAAAAATAGCAAAAGAAGCGCTTCACAACGCAGGATTGGAGGAATCCCGCTTCTATCATCTTTCTAATCAGCTTTCCGGCGGGCAGATGCAGAGGGTGGCGATCGCCCGCGCGCTTGTGAATAACCCTTCTCTTATTCTCGCCGATGAGCCAACCGGCAACTTGGACAGTAAAACAGGGGATATAGTGCTAAAGACATTTCAGGAATTGAATAGGCAAGGCCAGACAATTGTTTTGATAACCCATGAAAGATATATCGCAGAGAGAGCCAAGAGAATAATCTCGCTTAAAGACGGAGAGATTATTGAAGATGTCCAAATCGCCTATTCTCAAACCATTAAACCGATTTAGAAATAAAATGTTTTTAAGCGATTTATTTGAAGAAACGGTCTCGGCCATTTTTGCCAACAAAGCCAGAACAGGGCTTACGGTTTTAGGCATTGTTATTGGCATCGGTTCGGTGGTCGCCTTAATATCAATAGGCCAGGGGGCGGAGGCAGACATTAAATCAAATATTCAATCAATCGGTTCAAATTTGCTTGTTGTTTATCCCGGAGTCCAGGGCGGCAGCCGAGTCCAAATCAGTACCGGGCGGGGATCAGCTCAGACCCTTACAAGAGATGATGCCGACGTAATATCACAAGAAATTTCCTATATAGAGGCAGTAGCGCCGGAGGTTTCCACAAGGCACCAGGTAACCGCCAAAGGAACAAATACCAATACTTCAGTTATCGGCACGGTGCCCGAATATGCCGAAGTTAAAAATTTTAAAATAACCGTTGGCTCTTTTATCTCTGAACAGGATGTAAAAAGCGCATCAAAAATAGCAATATTAGGTCCCACTACGGCCGAAGATTTGTTTGGAGAAGGAGCGGACCCCATCGGTCGGAAGATTAAAATAAACAAGATTGAGTTTACGGTTATCGGCGTTACCGAAAGCAAAGGAGGAACGGGTTTTGGCGGGAGTCAGGATGACATTATCCTTGTGCCGATTTCCAGCGCTCAAAAGTTTTTATCGGGTAATAATTATATTACCGATATAAATGTTCAGGTAAGCGACGAGAAATATATGACCGTGGCGCAAGAAGAGATAACCACCTTGCTCTTGATTCGCCACAACATTGCCGACCCGACCTTAGCCGATTTTTCCATAATGAATCAGGCGGATATTTTAAATACTATGACTTCTGTCACGGGAACATTAACTATTTTTTTGGGGGCGATTGCCGGAATATCTTTGATTGTCGGAGGAATCGGTATTATGAATATGATGTTGACCACGGTAACGGAGCGGACGCGTGAGATTGGGCTTCGCAAAGCAATCGGCGCCAAAAACAAAGATATCAGTATGCAATTTTTGGCTGAAGCAATAATGCTTACATTTATGGGGGGAGTTATAGGCATAGTTGTTGGGTGGGTTATATCTTTCGGGGTTCAAAAATTCGCTGGCATCAGCACTAATGTTGCAGGATGGTCGGTTGCCTTGGCCTTCGGGGTATCAGCTTTTATAGGAATTGTTTTCGGATATTATCCTGCCAGACGCGCTGCCTCGCTTAATCCGATTGAAGCGTTGAGATATGAATAAACTCGTTACTAATTACTGATAAATAATAATAAACATATGTCTGTCTTCAATGGAAAACAAAATGGTTCAGTAAAAGTGTTTATAATATCCGGAATCGCGATTGTCCTGGTTGTTATTGCGGGAATAATTATTTTGACCAACAGTTTGAAATCCGTTGATAATAAATCTGCCAACGAAAGCCAACAAACGAGCAATGCGACGACCACGGGCACTGCAAGAGGGATGGGAACTTTTTTGCAAGGATTTTCCGAGGCGAGCGCGGATGATTTAAAGATAGGGGACTCTCTCGTTGTTGAGGGAACTACCAATCAAGACGGAAGCATCAGCGCTAATACGGTTTATATTGGCTCTGCTGAAGATTTTGCGAACATTTCCAATGGCGCGCGAATGGGTTTTCAAATGAATTCAACAAATACTCCGCCTGATATAAATACGATGCCAAATTCGGGTCAGATACCGGGAGGTATGCCAAATATGCCTGAAGGGTTTCAGAATATGACTCAAGAAGAAAGAAGACAGGCAATGGAAGAATTAAGAAACAGCGGAAGTTTGCCTGACGGCGTGGTTCGGTCAAGACAGACCGCAGGCAATGCTTCTCTACGGGGAGAACTTCTTAACAAGACCGACCAATTTTTGACCATAAAAATTGCTGATGGCGGCTCTAAGTTAGCGCTCTATTCCGAGTCCACGAAATTTATGAAAAAGGAGTAATGAAATAAATAGTCGCTTGCGCTGTATTAAATAATATAAAGGTCGCTGTCAAAAACCAAGGGCTAAATTAGGATAAAAATATGAAAAATAAAACTTTAATTATTTCAGCCGTAGTGATTTTTGCTTTTGTTTTGGTAATTGTGGGATTTATAGGTTATAACGCGGTTCTGGCAGATGAAAATACGACTTACCCTCCGATTATTCAGAAATTAGTTGAGAGATTCGGTTTAGACCCGACAGAAGTTCAAAAAGTGTTTACCGAAACAAGGACGGAAATGGGGCTACAGCGAGAACAGAGTTTTCAACAACGTTTTGAAGAGCGCCTGCAAAATGCGGTAGAAAATGGAAAAATTACTGAAGCGCAGAAAAGCGCAATCATTGCTAAGCAGGCGGAAATGAAAGAGAAAATAGGGGAATTAAAAGACCTTTCCTCGCAGGATAAAAAAGAAGCGATGAACAATATTCGTGAAGAAATGAGCGCTTGGGCAAAAGATAACGGGATAGAAGATGGCTGGTGTATGGGATTAGACATACCCGGATTGGGAGGATTGGGAAACTTTGGCAGGGGACATGGGATGAGACAGGGAATGGGAGCTGGGTTCGGATTAAGACCAGGACAAAATTTTGAAGAATAGAATATTTTTGGGGGTCAAAACGAGAAAACGCTTCTTTTAAGAAGCGTTTTCTCGTCAACATTGAGTAGCTAAAAAATTAATTTTCTGTTAAAATTATAATCGTTTAGTTATGCATTAAGATATTTATATGATTGAAGTTTTAAATCTGACAAAAAAATTTAATGGTTTCGTTGCTGTAGACAAAATCTCTTTTGACGTTAAGAAAGGAGAGATTTTCGCTTTTTTGGGACCCAATGGAGCAGGCAAGACCACGACTGTAAAAATTCTTACTACACTCTTGCATCCTACGGACGGCAAAATAACAATAAACGGCCATGATGTCGCCGAAAATCCATACGAAGTTCGTTGTTCTTTTGGAATTGTTTTTCAAGACCCCAGCTTGGACGATGAACTTACAGCGTATGAAAATATGGAATTCCACGGTATTCTTTATAAGGTGCCGAAGAAAATTCGCAGAGAAAGGATAGAGCAGTTACTGCGGTTTGTTGATTTATGGGATAGAAAAGACGATTTGGTCAAGAAGTTCTCCGGCGGAATGAAAAGGCGTCTCGAAGTTGCCAGAGGATTAATCCATCATCCTAAGATTCTGTTTTTAGATGAGCCCACTTTAGGATTAGACCCGCAGACGAGGAACCATATTTGGAATTATATTAAGGAGTTAAGCCGACAAGAAGGGATGACGATTTTTTTCACGACTCATTATATGGAGGAAGCGGAGAGAATCGCGCAGAAAATTGCCATTATTGACCATGGGAAAATTGTCGCCCGCGGAACTCCAATGGAGTTGAAGCGGCAAACAAATACCGCTTCATTGGAGGAGGCATTTTTAGCTATAACCGGCTCTACTATCAGGAAGGAAGAGGCAAGCCAGCTTGACCGCATGAGAATGCATCGGAGATTCAGAAGATAATCTATAATTTAGTTATAGGAATATGCAAACGATTTATATTCTTTGGCTCAGGCAATTAAAGAGATATTTCCGCTCTAAAGCGAGAATCGTCGGCTCTCTCGGCCAGCCGATTCTTTTCTTGGTGGCCTTGGGATTCGGGCTTAATCCCATTTATCAAAAAGCGGGCGGAGGCAGTTATATTCAGTTTTTAACGCCCGGCATAATCGCAATGGGAATTATATTCACAGCCCTTTTCTCGGGAATAGAAATTATTTGGGATAGGCAGTTCGGTTTTTTAAAAGAGACATTGGTTGCTCCAACTTCACGTTTAAAAATTATGACAGGCAGAACTCTTGGAGGGGCAACGGTGGCAGCATTCCAAGGAATCCTTGTTTTGCTTTTATCTTTTTTATTGGGCTTTAGGCCGGAAAGTCTACTGCTTTCCCCGCTGTCTTTTATTTTTATATTTCTGATTGCCTTGCTTTTCACCGGAATAGGGACGGCGATTGGGTCGGTTCTTAAAGATATGCAGGGATTTCAATTGATTATGAATTTTTTAGTAATGCCCCTCTTTTTTCTTTCAGGCGCATTGTTTCCGCTCCAAAATCTTCCAAAAGGATTAGCTGTTGCCGTAAGGATTAACCCTCTTTCTTATGGAGTTGATGGGTTGCGGGGCTCTTTGACGGGCATAAACAGCGCTCAGTTCGGCTTGTCAACAGATATTATTGTTTTAACCGTTTTAACGGGAACGGTGCTTGTCATAGGCGCATATTTCTTTTCCAAAATAGAAATTTAAATTCAAGACGATTCTTATAACTTTATAAGCATTGCTGATTTGACAAATTTTACAAAGTTATATATTTTCGCTTTCCAAAAGCGATTTTTTCTTGTAGAATTTACAATACAATGTCTTTAAGCATAGGAATTGTCGGTTTGCCTAATGTGGGCAAATCAACGCTATTCCAAGCCATAACCAAGAAAGAGGTTGACAGGGCGAATTACCCTTTTTGCACCATAGACCCGAATGTGGGTGTTGTTGCCGTCCCTGACCCGAGAATAGACAAATTGGCGGAATTAACTTCTTCGGCCAAGAAAATTTATACTACGGTTGAATTTGTTGACATTGCCGGGCTGGTAAAAGGCGCCAGCCAAGGAGAAGGATTAGGAAACAAGTTTCTGGCGAATATCAGGGAAGTTGACGCCATTGTTTATGTTTTGCGAAGTTTCAACAAAGAAGATGTTATTAACACGCGGTCAAAGATAGATGTTTTGGAAGATAAGGAAATTTTGGATATGGAAATGATTCTTAAGGATTTGGAAACCGTTGAAAAAAGAGCGGAGTCGCTGGAAAAAGAATTAAAAACTAAAGCGAAGGATAAAAACTTGGAAAAGGAGATGTCGGCCATTGCAAGGGCGCAGGAATTATTGCAAAAAGGGGAGTATTTATCTGAATCGCAATGGAGCGACGAGGAGAGGAAAATCCTGAATAGTTATCAGTTGCTGACTATGAAAAAACGGCTCTTTTTGCTTAACGGCTCAAAAGGAGAGGTTTCAATAGAAGTAGAGGATATATTGAAGAAGAATAATTGGCCATTTTTGATTGCCGATGTTCTTACGGAGTTTGAAACAGCTGATTTTAATGCCGAACAAAGAACTGATTTTGGACTGTCAGCAGAGACCCAATTGGATATCCTGATAAGAGAGTGCTATAAACTGCTTGATTTGATAACTTTCTTTACTACCGGGCCGGATGAAACGCGCGGATGGACATTAAAAAAAGGTTCTAAAGCGCCTCAAGCGGGCGGAGTGATTCATAGTGATTTTGAAACCCGCTTTATTAAAGCGCAGGTTATAAATTGGAAAGACCTTTTGGATTGCAACGGATTTTCCAAAGCCAGAGAAAAAGGACTGCTTCGGACAGAGGGCAAGGAATATATTGTTCAAGACGGAGATGTGATAGAAATAAAATCCGACGCATAAAATTGTCTTATTATTAATAAAATTAATAAAGTCGCTCTCGCCGGCTAAAATTAAGATTGAGTATAGTTTTAGAAGAATCATCCGTCTTCATAGGCGTTTTTTTTATTTTCTGCTAAAATAAGAGAATAAAACGAATTTTAAAATGCGGACGACCATAACAATTATTTTGATTTCCGGGATGGCAATCATCTCTTTTATTCAAATTTTTTCAGCCGAGAATATGGGTTTAATGATTGCTGATATTATTATCTTTCTGCTCTATTGCTTTATTGGTTTTTTGCTGGTGAGATATTCAGTAAGAGAATCCCGCAAAGAGGAAAGGTTAAGGAGGGAAGCTCAGGAAAGAACGAAGCAATTGAAGCAGAGCAGAGATGAATTAGAGGAGCAGACATTGGAATTCCAAAAAAGCAGAGACATTCTTCAAACAAGGACTGCTGAACTTGAATTATGGTATCAAATGGTTGTTCAGAGAGAATTGAAAATGAGGGCCCTGAAAAAACAGATTAAGAAGTTACGAAATTAGTGCAGTGTTAGGGTCTGACCCTAACAAAGTCCTAAATAGTCAATAACTAAGATGAAAATTGTTTCTTGGAATGTCAACGGACTAAGGGCGAATTACAAAAAAGGTTTTTTGGATTGGTTTAAAGAAATAAAAGCAGATATTGTCTGTCTTCAAGAAGTAAGGTCTGATGCTTCGGATTTGCCTGCGGAATTAAAGAAAATCAAGGGCTATAATTTCTTTCTCAATCCAGCTCAAAAGCCCGGATACAGCGGGACAGCCGTGTATTCAAAGATAAATCCTAAAAAAGAAGAAAAAAAGATAGGGCTAAGCCGTTTTGACGAAGAAGGAAGAATTCTTCAATTGGATTTCCCGGAGTTTATACTAATCAATCTTTATTTACCTCATGGCGGGAGGCAAAAAGAAAATTTGGATTACAAAATACAAGTTTACGATTATCTTTTGAATCATTTAAAAGCGATTAAGAACAAAAAAGTGGTTGTTGTCGGCGATTTTAATATCGCCCATCAGAAGATTGACTTGGCTCGACCGAAAGACAATCAAAACAACATAATGTTTACAATAGACGAAAGAGAGCGGATTGGCGAGATTCTTAAATTAGGGTTTGTTGACAGCTTCAGAAAATTTAATAAGACAGCGGGACGTTATACTTGGTGGCCATATCTTGCCAAATGTCGCGAACGCAATATTGGGTGGAGAATAGATTATTGTTTTGTCTCTGCTCCGTTGGCAGGCAATATCAAAGATGCCTTTATCCTTGACAAAGTAATGGGTTCCGACCATTGTCCGGTCGGAATTGAAATAACTTTATGAAAGAAAAATATATTTTTGAAATTATTAAAAAATTAGGCGCAGATTTGCCGAGATTTCCTGACAACAGGATTGATTACACTAACTCCATCAGCGCGCCGGTCCTGATTATTTTTGTCAGATATCAGGGAGAAATTTTACTTTTGAAGAGAAGTAAAAAAGTAAGTACTTATCAGGGGAAATGGAGCGCGGTGGCAGGATATTTAGACGAGTTAAAGCCAATTAGGGAAAAAGTTTTGGAGGAATTAAAAGAAGAGACAAATATTATAGAAGACAATATTGCGGATATTAAGTTTGGGCAATCATACAAGATGAAAGATGAGACCGTCCATAGATTATGGCTTCGTTTTCCGGTTTTGGTTGAATTGAAAGAAAAACCAAGAATAAAATTGGACTATGAACACACTGATTTCAAGTGGATTAAGCCGGAAGAAATCGGCAAGTTTGATACGCCTCCGTTTTTTAACATAAGCTGGGAAATGCTTAAAGAATATGCCTGAATTGCCGGAAGTAACAACAATGGTCAATGGTTTAAGGAAAAAGGTTCTAAAAAGGACCTTTGTTGATGTTTGGACCGATGCGGAAAAATTGGTTAAGAAGCCGAACAGCTTTAACCAATTCAAGAAAGCGATTATCAAAGAAAAAATCCTTGATATCAAGAGACGAGGCAAAGTCATTTTATTTTGTCTTAGCAACGAGAAAACTCTTTTTGTCCATCCTAAAATGACCGGCCATTTTTTGGTTGGAAAATGGGAAAAGACAAAAGGGGAATGGAAATCGCTTAAAAGAGGGCCAATGGAAGACCCGATGAACAGGTTTGTCCATATTATGTTTTGGCTTGATAACGGCCAGATGCTTGCTTTCTCTGATATGCGGAAGTTCGGCAGGATAGAATTGTGGGACAACAAATCATTGGGAGAGGCGAAGATAATAAGCGAATTGGGGGTTGATGCTTTAGGGCTTAATTATGAACAATTTAAGGGTGTAATCAAAAAAGCGGGGAATGGGAAAATAAAACAGATTTTGATGAATCAAAATCTGATTGCCGGCATCGGCAACATCTATGCGGATGAGATTCTTTTCGAAGCAGGCGTTTTGCCTTTCCGGCCGGCCAAAGACCTGAAAGAACAGGAACTGAAAAAGATTCATAAAGCAATTTCAAAAATTCTCTCACAGGCAGTTGAATTTTCCGGTTCAAGTGTTTCTGATTACCGCAAACCGGACGGAGAAAGGGGCAAATATCAGGAAGTTATCAGGGTTTATCGCCGAACAGGAGAAAAATGCTTGAAATGCGGAACAATAATCCAAAGGAAAAAGATTGGCAGCCGTTCCGCTCATTTCTGCCCAAAGTGCCAGCAATAAGAGGAATTTTGAAACACAGCATTTTTATGCCGTGTTTTGATTTGTCGGAGTGAAAAATTTGCTTTTTATTAACATTTATAGTATAAAGAAAAAAAGTTGTTTAACAAAAATCTGAGAGTGAAACCTAAAAGCGAGAGGGAGGCCTGATGCCGAGCAAGACAAGATCAGATTATTTAGTTCCTTATTTTGTAGAAATCGACAAAACCCATCTTCTGAGCAGAGAGGAAGAGATTGCTCTGGCGAAAAAGATTAAAATGGGAGACCAAGAAGCGAAACAAAGGTTTGCTATGGCTAATTTGAAATTAGTGATTTCTATCGCCAGGAGGTATCACATACAGGGCTCGCATTTGTCCTCTTTAGATTTAATTCAGGAAGGAACCTTGGGGCTGATGGGAGCGATTGAAAAATTTGACCCTGACAGGGGCTGTAAATTTTCTACTTACGCCATTCACTGCATAAAATATGCAATCCGGATAGCGTTAGAAACGCAGAGCAGGACTATTCGCTTACCTTCTTATATTTTGAGAGCGCTGAAATTGGCAACAATAAATGCAGGGGAGAAGTGCAGCGGGCCAGTAGCGCGCAGGTATATAGAAGGGGCTTTGAGAAAAGAAGGAATCGGCGACAACATCATCATGGAGATATTCAACTCGACGGTAATATTATCCTTAGATGCTCCGATGTCTTTTCGAGAGGAGGGCGAAGACCATCATGAGATTATATGTGACCATGGAGAACAACCCCTTGAAAAAGAGCTTGAGGACCTTCTCAGAAAAGAGATAATCGCAAAGGCGATGAAAGGATCTGGGCTTACCAAGAGGGAAAAACTTGTCTTAGAACGGAGATTTGGTCTGAATGGGCGGGAACGAGAAACGCTCAAGGTAATTGGCTTAAGAATGGGCGTTAGCGGTGAGCTGATTAGGCGGATTGAAAAAGACGCCTTGGCCAAGATCAGAAAATATCTTGAAAAACAGCCAAAAAAATTGTTGGAAAAGATATTTTAATCGCTAACAGAGATTAGTTGAAAGGAGGTTCGTATGGATGGGACTGCGCTGCGTCAGATAATGACAGAGGGAGAAACAGAAGAAAGCCGAGTTGTTACGGCTGCGATTCTTTTTCTCAATAAGTACATTTTTCCGTGGTTATTAAGGGAAAAATGTTCTTTTTCCGTAAATCAAGTGCACGCTCAAGAAATCCGCGTGAAGATGGCAACTTCTTCTTTCGAGCGCTTTGAAGAAGAAGTTAACCAACTAAAGAGTATAATCAACGGGAAGAAGAGATTCGAGGTTCTTAGGAAAAAACCTCCGAGGAAATTATTCATCTTTGTTTCCGGCCGATTTTTGACATCAGGAGGGGAGACGGTCCTTACCCTATCGTTTGAAATCGTTTGAAATCAAGTGATGACCAACAGTGCTTCAAGCCCTTGCGGCTTGGAGCACTATTTTTTTGCTTCTTTTTTCTCAAGTTGCCCTTCCAACTTTTTGATTTCCTTTTTGAGCCCAACCATTCTAAGCTCTCTTCCCACGGTCACTTTTTGGATTCTTTCTAATTCGTCTATTTTTTGCCTGATTTCTTTTGTTCTTTCTTCTACCTGTTTCTCCAGGCTGCCCTTGAGCCGTTCTAACTCTATGGTCCTGGCTTTTACTTTTACTTCCAAAGAGGACTTTGCTTCTTCCAGCTCCCTTGTCCTGGCTTTTACTTTTTCTTCCGAAGCCCGGTAGGCATGGTTTAATTCCCGATTTAATTGTTTGAGTTTGGTGTAATTTTTCTCTAAACTCCTGCTCATCTGATTGAATCCCTGCGCTACCTCGCCGATTTCATCCTTGGAGATTTTCTTAATCCGATAACTCATATCCCCGGTGCCAAAGGCCTTCATCGCCTTATTCAGCGTGGTGATTGGCGCAATGATTAAGTATTGAAAAGGCAAAAGCATTATCAAAACAAGCACCACGATTCCGCCGATAAGAATAAAAGAGAAACGTGAATAGGCATTTTCTATTCCTCTCTCCAGCTCTTCCAGAGACAAAGTAATCTCATAAGTGCCCACTGTCTTCCCGGCTAAATAAATAGGATTGGTTATAACCAGGGTGCTGTCTCCGTCTGCCCTTGACTTTTTGGTGATTGCCCTTCCGGTTTCAAGGACTGAAAAATTATCTTCTTCAGGGGTTGCGCCGATGGAAGCTGTGTCATTTGAGGCAGTGATTCTCAACCCTTCATCGGTCAAAGAATTGATGTTTACCTTCACGATGTCAGGGTCCAGCCACATCAATTTATAAATGCTGTTTTGAATATAAGTTCTGTTCTTTAACGCCTCTTCGCTACCAATAGAAGCATCAAGGGTTTGAGCTAAAATGATTGCCTGTTTCTCGAATTGCTTCTCTAAAATTGTTCTCTCTTGACTAATCATTGTTAGGGCAATACATGCGAAAACAAAAAGAGAGACAAGAACTATGCCCAAAATTAACTTGATTTTGATAGAAAATCTCACTTTTTTATCCACTGATTAATAATTCCGTCCAGCTCCCCGCTTTTTTTCAACTGAACCAAGGTGTGGTTAATTTGATTAAGCAGGGCTTGACTTTCCTTTCTTACTGCCACTCCATAAAATTCTTGAGTAAAGGGTTCTCCAAGAATTACTAAGTTTTCTTCTCCAGCCACTAAATCAATGCCTACCGGATAATCAACCATAATGGCATCAAGATTGCCGTTGAGTAAATCTGTTTTTGCGGCTGCATAATCAAGATAGCCCACAACTTCTGTTGTAAATTTTTGGGCTTCAAAATTGCGTGTAGTATCTGCCTGGACTCCGATTTTCTTCCCATATAAATTCGCTACCCCCATTATTTCTTGAAGCTTGTTTTTTTGGATGACTATGACTTGTCCGGCGTTGAAATAGGGATTTGAGAATGCCATTTTTTCGGTTCTTTCAGGAAGAATAGTGATACCTGAAATGAGCATATCCGTTTCGCCGGCAAGCAGCTGGTCAAAAATAATTTGCCAGTCAATTTGTTTGAACTCTGCCTCTACACCTAAATCCTGGGCAATTTTTTTAGCGATTTCAATGTCTATTCCGGCAAAATTTCCGTTTTCGTCAATTGACTCCATTGGAGGAAAAGTTGCGTTTGTTCCGATAATAATTGTGCCTCGGGATTTTATCTCTTGTATTTGGGGGTCTAATTCTTGCGGCTGAGTCGAAAAGAGTGAAGAGTTAACTAAATAATGGAATATAAGAGCAAGCCCGATGATGACGATGATAATTATTGGAAAAAGAAATTTTTTGTTCATAAGAACCTGCTTGCTCCGCTCGCAGAACCTTGAAATTAAATTTGTCATATATATTTTTAAAGTAATTTAATTATAAGTTTTTTTAATTATTATGTCACTTTTATTGTATCACAATTATTGTATCACAATATTGCAATTACCAGAATATTTAGAAATACTTATAAAAGAGGGCCAATGAAATTTTTTTTAAAAAGTATACATCCGCTTACCATTGACTTTTTGTAAAATAAATGTTATCCTATAATACAGAAAAATAGAAAGCGCCTCCGGGTGCCTGGGTCTGAACTTCCCTTCGCCCGGGCATCCAGAGGCGTTTTTTAATTGTAAGTCCGGATTAAACCATAAGCAAGAATTACTATAAGAAGATTAGTCCGCCGAAGTTTGACTTCGGCGGACTTCGGCGGAGTTTAGGGTTATGAATTAAAAATTGGCCAAAACCCTTGACAAGATTTTTGGACGGTATAGGATATGATAATAATACATCCTTGGGGAAGTAAGGATATTGATGTGGTTATACAAACATCAACAATTTATTTAAAGGTCGATTTGCGCCTTTCTCTTTGTAATTAGGGAGAGGTTTTTTGTTTTTTGACAATTAAATAAAAAAGAAAAAGGTCGGAAATAACCGAAGGGAAGAAACAAGAAAAATAATTAACTTAAAAAATAATGAAAAAAATATTATTAAGCTTAGCAATCATCGGCGTTGTCGCCGGAGTTGTTATAGGCGTTACCGGAGCTTACTTTACCGACGAGGAGCCGATTACAAATAATGTATTTCAAGCAGGAACGCTTGATATTCAGCAAGGAGCAAATGATTTAGGGAATATGACTCTTTCTGGTTTAATACCTGGAGTGGCTACCATTCCACAGAAACTTACGATGGGTAACAATGGAACGCTACATGCTATTGTAGATAAAATTGAAGTAACTTCCCTCACGAATGGTGATACAGCTGGTACCTCGAACGATATTTCAGCGGCTGATTATGCTGCGATGGTGAATACTACTATCTCAGACGAAATTGGCAGACCTCTTTGGAAAGGAACTCTTGCTGAATTAAATGGCGGAGACGCTATTGACGGTACAGACAGGGTGTTCTTAGCCAAGAAAGGAACCGGTGGAAATTATACTACCCGCGATTATTGGTTTACCTTTGAATTAGACGAGAATGCGACTAATGCTTATCAGGATGAAGGCGTAAAGGCTACTTTTGCTGTTAATGCTAGTCAGGTTAAAGATGATAAATTTGATGCAGCTGAAAGATTAGTAATGAATCAAAATAGTGACAATGGATGGGATTGGGTAGAAAACAATGAAAAGACCACGGCTTCTAGCAAAAACTTGTTTGGTGTGATAGGAACAGGATTACTAAGGGGCTATGAATTCAGTGGCAACTCTGATTATTTCGATTCTGCCGAAAAAGCTGCTTGGGCAATTAAAAACGGTGATGTTTCTTTTGCTGATCCCAAGTGGGTGGATAATTATCCTGCGAACGCAAGCATTCTATTCTTGCAGAGAATGGGTAAGTATTATAATGACGGTAACGCATTTAGTAATGCCGCAGAGAATGCCGTTATTGACAGATGGAATGCTTACCATAATAACGCTCAAGAGGTTTATACAAACATAAAAATAGCAAGAGAATCAGGTAATCCCGATTTATTTTATTGGGATTTAGCACCGTTAATGGAAGCTACTATTGATGCAGCAAATACAGTTTCTGACAGTGGGCAGGCGACGACTCTTCGGAACAATGCTTTGGCTTTAGCCGCATTAGTGGTCGCAGACCAACATTCAACCGGTGGTTACTTTATTACTAATTGGAATAATGTTTATTCTCAATTAGGTCAGGCATCTGCTATCCGTATTTTACAGTTAGCTGATGATATGGATTTCGGAGTTTCTTATTCTGCAAAGATTACAAGTGGCGTAAATGCACTTTTAACTCAACAGAACGGTGATGGATCATTCAGGTATGGTACAGCGATTGATGGCAAAAATATCCAAACTAATGCTTATGCCGCTTTGGTATTAGAGATGGCTGGCAATCACACAGAAGCGCAAGCCACTGTTGATAATTTAGTTTCCCAGCGATTGTCTAATGGAGCATGGAATCATTCCGAACCTGATGGCAACTCTGGAACTAGTGTAACGATAGGTGAATATCCAGAAGTGAATAGCGAAGCATTAAGAGCAATAATATCCATAAATCAGTAGATCAGAGTTGAACTCTTTTAGGTTGCCTCATTATTTTTTATAATTGGGGCAACCAATAAAGGATTTAACTTGGTTTTGATATGGATTTTCAAAAAATTAATTATAAAAAAGTAAAAAAGTTTCTATCTTGGACTACAATAGGATCTCTTTTTGCTGTTTTGATTTTTGTTTTACTTCCTCTTTTACCGATTGAAAATAATTATTCCTTAAAAATGGTTTTGTCAGGTTCAATGAGTCCGACAATTAAGACAGGCGCCATTGTTATAATTAAACCAGCTTCAGGGTATCAGGTTGGCGATATGGTTACTTATAAATACGGAACAAGAGCCAGGGATTTGACTACCCATAGAATCGTTGGACAAGAAGGAGACGAATTTATTACAAAAGGCGACAATAACAATGCAGCTGATATTTATCCAATTAAAAAAGAACAAATTATCGGGAAAGTGATTTTTGGTGTTCCGTATGCTGGTTATGTGGCGAATTTTTTACATTCAAAATTTGGGATTATTCTTTTAATTTTGATTCCAGCATTATTAATTATTGGGAGCGAAGGATTAAAGATTTTTAAAGAAGTCAAAAAAATGCGACAAAAGAATAGGAAAACTAAAGAGATACGCGCCAAAATTTCAGTTTTCTTGATTTTGTTTTTATTTCTTCCTATGTTTAGCTTTACCTATACAACAAATGCTTATTTCTCTGATTCAATCATTTCAGAGAATAATCTTTTCCAAGCAGGAGTTTTGGATATGACTTTACGCTCCGGACAAAATAATTTTGTTTCTGGAGCCGACAATATGCAGCCCGGACAGCAGGTCAATAGAGATATTTATGTCGGCAAAACTGCCAGCAGTTTTCCATTGCAATATAAAATGAGCTATGAACTCATTAGCGGGGACAGTGAATTGTGTGACCAATTGGATTTAAAAATTTGGTATAATCATTATAGTTGTCAGGGGACTTATGGAGATTGCAGGGATATGAGGTTAAAATATAATGGCAAATTATCCGATTTAACTAACTTAGTTAAATCAGATTTTGAAATTCCTCATCCTGATGACCAATTTGATATTGATGATAGTAATGGCACAGAGCAATGGTTCTTTTATAGTATTATTGTGCCAAACAATATTGCCAATGATTTAGAGGGCAAGTTGTGTCATTTTAATTTTGTTTTTGATGCGTGGCAAGAAAATATGCTTAATTACGGCGACGGTGGTTTTACGGATAAAGAAAAGATAGAAAGCACGATTACAATTGGTTCATTGGCACCCATTTTAAATCCAATTGGGGATAAACCAGGCACTGAAGGAGAAATGCTTCAATTTCCTGTTACCGCCACTGACCCGAATGGCGATACTTTAATTTATTCCGCTTCTAATTTACCAACTGGAGCCAATTTTGATCCCGGCACACAGGCTTTTTCTTGGACACCGACATCTGAACAAGCAGGAACTTATTCTAATATTATTTTTGAAGTTTCTGATGGGACATATACTGATTCAGAAAACATTACTATTACGATTGATTCCAGTTCGCCACCAGGTAGTCTAATATAAACATATGTCCAGTATAAACATATATTTATAATGATAAAAAAATATTATACAATTTTAATTTTGATAATTTGTTTGGAATTTTTGGGTTTTACTCAACCGGCTGAAGCCGGAGTAGTTTGGTTTTCCGGGAAGAATATCAGCGTGGCTTTTGACGGCCTGCCTTTTAATTTAAGTAATTGGGCGCCGGGGATGAGTGATATAAAAAGCATTACGATAGAAAATAATGAAAATTTTGACGTTGATATTTATTTCAAAGCAGAAAAAACATCAGGCGATGATATTCTGGCTAATGCCTTGACTATCACTGTCGGTAATGAATCAAAGCATTTATCGGATTTATTTGATAATAATTTATCGCTTGCTTCAATTAGTGCCGGAAAATCCCAAGATTATGATATTGCTATAAGTTTTGATTCAGATGCAGGGAACGAGTATCAAAATAAAACGATAGATTTTAATTTTATTATTATTGTTGAGCAAACAGGAGGAAATGGCGGGGGAGGCGGACAAGTTGTCATCCCCGGTGGAGGAGGTGGCGGTAGCGCTTTACCCGCTGGATTGACCCTTAATTCGGAGAGTGTTCAAGTGATTGGAGTTGGAGAGACATCGGTAACAATAACTTGGACCACAAGCTATATGTCAACCAGTCAAGTGGTTTATTCTCTTGAGGGGGAAAATCATATTCTTGACCTTACTGATAGTGCGGTAAATTATGGATACACTCATGCGGCACCGGAGCCGGAAGATTCCACAAAAGTGACATCCCATACGGTAACTATTAGCGGATTGACTCCCGGTAACACTTATTATTTCCGCTGTGTTTCGCACGCTTCACCGCCGACTATCAGTTGGGAATTTTCCTTTACTACTTTGGCGATGGCGGAGCAACCGCCCATATCTCCAACCGGTCCGGTTGAATATTTACCTGCAGAAACTCCGACAGGAGGGGCAGGCACAGAAGTTAGTACCCCGGGAGGAGAAACTACCCAGCCCGGAGGCGAAAGCACAGAGGGGGGGATAATTCCGGAAGTAAGCCCGGGTCCATCAACGTTAGCGCCCGAGCCCTTGACAGGAGAAGGTCTTGGAATGGGAAATGTCAGCTTTGGAGCCAATATGTTGGCGGCCATAGGTAATATTTTAGATTCAAAATTCCTTTCAGCCGTTTGTTTATTTGTATTAATTGTTTTAATCGGACTTCTTATCAAAGAGGCAAGATACCGATATTTGGAGCGTAAAAGAAAGAAAAATCAAAATAAACGCTTTTAATTCAATGAGAAAAGCAAAAATCCGTCTTGAGTTTATCGAAGGGCGGATTTTTGCTTTTTGGGACAAGTGGGATTAGAATTACAAAATATGTTTAAATTAAGCTCATCAGATTTTGAATTACGCTAATGTCCTGCCTGATAAAATTACGCTGTTTCAGGGCAGTATTGACAAGTAAATGTATCTTGTATAAAATGAAAGTAGTTTCAAAAAAATGAAAGTAATTTCAATTTAGATATGATGAAATTAACAAAAAATTGTCAAAAAATAATTATCTTTTTAGGAGATTATCCGGAAAGAAAATTTTTCAGTAAAGAAATCGCTGAAAAATTGAATATTAGTTTGGGCGGAACTCATAATGCTTTAAAGCATTTAGTCAAAGAAAAGATTGTTGGAATAGAGCAAAGAGGGAATATGAAATTTTATCAGATTGATGATGAAAATATTTTCGTCAAACAGTTAAAAACAGCATTAATTGTTGAAAAATTATTGCCGTTAGTTAACAAAATCAAACAAGACTGCAAGGAAATTGTTTTATTTGGGTCAGCGGCTCGTGGAGAGCAAACAGCAAATAGCGATGTTGATTTATTTATTCTGACACATAATCCAGAAGATATTAAAAATGACATTGTTAAATATAGGGGGAAAATAATGATTAGTCCTATTATAAAAACGCCGAATCAATGGAGTGAGCTGGAAATCAAAGAACCGGAATTCTACAATGAAATAAAGCAGGGGATTAAATTATTTAATTATGATTAAAAATTTTGAGGACTGTTTGAAAACAGGAAAAATCAAAAAGTTTTCTAGAGGCAAGATTTTATCGCCCAAAGAAATTAGATTAGCTGAAGAGGATTTGAAAACAGCCGAAAAGAGTTTCAAAGACAAAAATTACCGTTGGTGCATTATCCAAATTTATTATTCGATGTTTCATTCTGCTCGAGCATTGTTGTATTTTGAAAATTTTAGAGAACATAGTCATTATTGTTTAAACCAAGCTATAAGAGAATTATATGTCAAACAAGGCAAGATGGATGTATCTTTTCTTGAGACGTTATCGGAGACAAAGCATTTAAGAGAAGCAGCAGATTATTATGGTGATTATAGCGATATAAACGCAGAGAAATTATTAAAGAAGGCAGAAAAATTTATAGAAAAGGCAAAGGAGATAATTCATTAATTTGCAATTTGTTAATTGAACAGCGGAGGTCGTTCCTCCGCTGTCTGCTTCTCTTATTTTGCTTTTTGGGACAAGTGGGATTAGAATTATCTAACAAACAAAGCAAGAAAGAGAAATAAACAAAAAAATGAAGCAAGAAGATTTTGAAGAATTAGTCAGGCAGGGGATAGCGGAAATCCCCCAGAAATTCCGGGACAGAATGAAAAATGTTGATATTCTGGTTGAGGATTGGCCGTCCCCGGAGCAGTTAGGGCAGGCAAGAGTGCCGACCGACGGTTTACTTTTTGGTTTGTATCAAGGCGTTCCTCAGACCAAAAGAGGGACATATTATGCCAATGCCCTGCCTGATAAAATTACGCTGTTTCAGGGCAGTATTGAAGCAGTCGCCAAAACTCCTGAAGAAATAAAGCAAAAAGTCAGACAGACGGTTTGGCACGAAATCGCCCATCATTTCGGAATGAGCGAAAAAGAAGTAAGAGAAGCGGAAAAGAAAAGATTTAAGTAATTTTATATTTATTATGTATAATAAAGACCCTTACTTGATTACCAAGAACAAGAGCAAGGAAATTTTTGAAAAACATAAACAAATATATTGTCCTTATTTTAATCAAAACATAATTTTGAATTCGGACGGATTTCATCACTTGCAATTTTCTTGTCGAAGGGAAAGGAATAGAAGAGAACAACTTTTAAAATTTAATCTTTTGCCATTGGCGATTAGTATAATAAAAAAATCCGGCACCTTGCAAGAATATAGAAAAGAATTATCTCCTGTTGGCAAGCGGTCCCAAAAAGAGAATATGACCATTTGTAAAATGATGGAATATTGGTCCTTTGTAGCGATTAATGACAATAAAACAATTAAGATTAGAGTTGTGCTGCGGAGAGTTGGCAATGGTAATATTATTTTTTGGAGTGTAATGCCCGCTATGAAATTAAAGACAGATACTTTGAATAGAATTAGACAATTAGCAGACAAAGGGATAGAGGATCAATGAAGAAACAAAAAAGCCGATGGATATCAGCTTGTTTGTGGTGCTTGTCTTCAGCTTAGGACAACCTTGGCTGAACGGGGCTTGCGCCCACAAGCACTGTTTACACCCTATCATTGATTAATTTTTTGTCAATAGCAGTTATCCACATTTAGGGTATGTTTAAGTTTGAGATACAGAAAAAATCAAAGAAGAGCAGGGCGAGGAAGGGAACTATTTAATCGTAATGCTGGTTTTGCCGAATTGGATTAAAAATTTTTGGGCTAATTTTTGAGTGCGAGGAGGAAATTTTTTAGAGAATTCAAGAAATTTGGTTTTAGAGACTTCTTTTAAGTTTAATTCGTCCCGGTCAATCCTTGCCTTACCAAGAGAAACCAAATAGAGTTGATCTAAAATTGCTTTTTCGGGAAGGGCGACGAAAAGGTCTTTTTGAAGAGTATAACCAAAAAAGAGTTTAGGAAGAATTTGGCGGTATTCTATAAGCTGACCGCCTAAATCTATTTTTTTACTTTTGAGTTTTGTAGCGAATATCGAAGTGTAAGGTATTTGATTTAAAATTCCATAAAAAGCTAAAGCAGATTCAAAAGAAAGATAAGATGGCCAATAAATCAGATTGGCAATTTTTTGAATATTTTGAGGAGAGTTGTCTAATGTATAGATATTCTTTCTTAGCCGGTAAAGATCTCCTGATTTGACTAACCGACTGCAAGTAACATATACGGATTGTTTGGATAAATTTAAAATTTTCCATAAATCATTGATGGTAAAATATGGTTTGTCTATCTCCTTGAGCTTTTTTAAAAGTTTTATTTTACTTATTCTTTGCATAATTTTATTAATTCAGGAATCACGGGTTGATAATTTTTCGGCAAGAAACGATTAAGTTCTTGTTTAATGTCCATTTTCCTTAATTTTATTTTTGGCAGCGAAATTTCTTTTTTCAACAATTGACCGATAAACCAAATATCAAATAAATCTCTTGCTTTTTTTCGGGAAGATAGAGCGTCTAATTTTTCCTTGAAGAGCCGTTCAAGGGTGAGAACTTTTAATAGGGGCTTTAAGTTTGTCGTCGGAGAGGAAGCGGTTGATAATTTAAAATCAATATTTTCTTTGAAAGAAAGTTTTCTTTTCGAAATTTCTATTTTGACGGAAAGTGTTCGAGAGAGATATTCTTGTTTGAATTTAATCAAAGTAAAATAAGTATTCTTTTTAGAATATATTTCTTTGATAGACAATTCCGGCTGTTTAGAAATTATATTTTCCATTATCTTTTTAAAATCATTAAACTTTATCTTGCTAAGCAGCGAAAAATCAAGATCTTCTGAAAATCGCGGGGAGTTATAAATAAGCCGAAGTGCAGTCCCGCCCTTGAAAATCAAACTTATTCCCAAAACGCTGGAATATAATCCATCTAAAATAAACATTTCCCAATATTCTCGGACAATGTTATTAATGTTTATTTGAAGTTTTTTTGACAAATTATCGGCAAGCTCAAATTCCATAATAATTAACAAATCTGTTAATAATCGAAGAACTTATATTTTTATGATATATTAGGCAAATAACAATGTCAATATAAATAAGATTTTGCCTATCTGGCGCATGAATCGCCCCGGCCGCGTGAAGATTAGCATAAGATTTTTTGATTTTTTAAGAAATTTGGCTTAGGATAATAAAGTAATAAGAAAAATGTTTAAGTTTGAGATACAGAAAACTTCAAAAAAGAGCAGGGCGAGGATTGGAGAAATCACCACGCCCCACGGCAAGATAAAAACGCCGGCCTTTATTCCGGTGGCGACTTTGGGCGTGGTTAAAGGGGGATTAAGTCCGCAAGAAACAGAGCAGGCAAAGGCCCAATGCCAAATTACCAATACTTTCCATTTTTTAGATTTAGATAGGGCGCAAGAGGTGGAGAAGATGGGCGGACTTCATAACTTTTTTAATTTTAATAAGCCGATTTTTACCGACTCTGGCGGTTTTCAAATTTTTTCTTTAGGCAAAGGAAGGGAGCTTGATTTGGGCAAAATCGGCTCTATCTTCCCCGAAGGTAAAAACCAAAAAAAACCTGCCCGCATCGCTATGCGGGCAAGTGCTCGCTTACGAAGCGTTGCGGGCGGGAAAGGAAAAAATTTTTTGAAAATCAGCCAGAGAGGAGCGAGATTTAAGTCCCCGAGGGATGGCAGGGAAATCTTGCTCACCCCGGAACTTTCTCTCAAAATACAAAAACAATTGGGCGCTGATTTTATTTATCTTTTGGATGTTTGCGGAACTCCTCTGGATGATGGAAAAACCGCTAAAAAGGATTTGGAGATTACCAATCAATGGTATGAGAGATTCTTGAAGGCGTCAAAAGGACTAAGAAACCAAAAAATATTTGGCATTGTCCAAGGGGGCATATACAGGGAATTAAGAAAAGAATCAACCAAGTTTGTAAATAATTTGCCGGTTTTCGGAATTGCCATTGGCGGGGCTTTAGGAAAAAGCAAACAAGATATGTATAAAACAATATCCTGGGTTAATGAGGATATTGATTGGCAGAAGCCCCACCACTTATTGGGCATAGGGGATTTAGAGGTTTTAGAGGAAATTATCAAACTGGGAATTGATTTGTTTGATTGCGCTTTGCCAACCAGAATCGCCAGGCATGGCACAGCGATGACTTCAAATGGGTATTTAAATCTTAATGCCGGAAAATTAAAGGATAAATTTGAACCGATTGACAAAGAATGCCAATGTCCGGTTTGCCAAAATTGGACCATTGCTCAAATTAATTTTTTGTTCCGCGCTAAAGAACAGCTGGCCGGTAAACTTTTAACTGTCCATAATCTTTTCTTTTTGGAAGACAAGATTGAAAAAATCCGTAAAAAAATAGAAAACAACGAGCTCTAACTTGATTTTGATTAAGTTTTTTGTATAATGGAATAAGAACAAACATTTCCCTGAACAAGGGAAGGAGGCAAAGTTTGAAAGGACAAAAGAGAGATGCAACATCGTTGCGATGGCGGAAAGCGTCCGACCAGACAGAGACGGCTCAAAAGTCGTTTTCGGCCTTTGAGAGAAAACAAAATTACTTTCGGTTATGCCCATGGAGAAGACGAGGCCTGAATGTTCGGATGCGAGGTATAGGAACGAACAATCGAACAGGTAGGTAGTACCGATTTTGTTATATGACTGCCCCCGCTCTCTATTCACCGAGAGCCGGGGCGTTTTATTTGGCTTGACAAGCGCATTTTTTATTCTAAGATATAAATATCGCACAAAAAAACCAAAAAGGGAGGAGAAATGGAACGAGAAAAGATTCGAGAAAAAATCATCGCCATAGTGGTGGATAAATTGAAGTTCACCCCCGATAGTCAAAAGGTTCAGGACGATGATGATATCGTGACTGACCTTGGCGCCGATTCTCTGGACGCTGTTGAAATCATTATGAATATAGAGGACGAGTTTTGTTTAGAGTTCTCCGATGAGGAGGCGATAGAAAATCGAACAATCAAGAAAATCGTTGAGCTTATCGAGACCAAATTGGGGCTCCCTCCTTCCTGAAACAGAAAGCGCTGTGGGCATAGAATGCCTGTCAGCGCTTCTTTTTTTAAGATTGAAAATCAGTGGGAATTAAGATATTATGAAAGAATAATATGCCAAATGATTTTATAAAATCAAAATATTTTGAGGATTTGAATCCCAAACAAAAAGAGGCGGTTTTGCATGGCAAAGGGCCTCTTTTAATTGTTGCCGGCGCAGGAACCGGCAAAACCACGGTAATCACTCGCCGCATAGCTAATCTAATAGAGAGCCAATTGGCTCAAGCAGAGGAAGTTTTGGCTATGACTTTTACCGAGAAGGCAGCCGGGGAAATGGAAGAGCGGGTTGACCGGCTGTTGCCCTTTGGCTATCTGGACCTTTGGATTTCCACTTTTCATTCTTTTTGTGAAAAAATATTAAAAGAGCACGGTTTAGATATCGGTTTACCCACTGATTTTAAGCTGCTTGACCAAACCGGGAGCTGGGTTTTAATCAGGCAAAACTTAGACAAATTCAATTTGAGTTATTACCGCCCGCTTGGAAATCCCACAAAATTTATCCATGCTTTGATTAACCATTTTGCTCGATGTAAAGATGAAGCCATTTCCCCGGAGGACTATCTTCAATACGCTGATGATATCAAACGAAATTTTGATGACGGTATTTTTGGAAGCAAGGCAGTGGATAAAAAAGAAAGAATTACCCAGAAAGAAATAGAAATAGAACAGCAGAGAATAAGCGAATTAGCCGGCGCTTACCACATCTACCAACGGCTGCTCTTGGAAAATAACGCCTTAGATTTTGGGGATTTGCTAAATTATTGTTTGAAGTTGTTTAAAGAGAGACCAACGATTTTGAATAAATACAGAAATCAGTTTAAATACATTTTGGTTGATGAGTTTCAGGATACGAATTGGGCGCAATATGAATTAATAAAAACATTGGCAGCGCCGGAAAATAACCTTACGGTTTGCGCGGACGATGACCAGTGCTTGCCTGGAGAGTCAAAAATACAAATATTTCAAAAGGGAGAAGTAAAAGAAAAACCCATAAAAAATGTTCGTAAGGGAGAGATGGCATTGACTGCAGTCGGCAAGGGACACATTGGAATTTCTAAAGTTAATAAAGTATTTAAGAGTAAGAAAAAGGCGAGAATACTTACCTTAACCACGGAAAACGGCTCTAAAGTGAAGGTCACGGATAACCATAAAATGTTTTGTTTTGTCCCCAAAATAGATTTAGGTAGTCCGCATCACTGCTTAAATGCTGTTTATAGAGGGAACAAAAGGAGAGTAATCATTAATCTTAATATGTGTGTAAGGCGGTATCGCAGCAAGGAACATGTTAGAAAGGGCAAACTTTTGCTGTTCCATCCGTTGATAAACCACCATGTCTTTGTGGAAACTTCTAATGCGGAGGTCTTGCGGAAAATGAAAGAAGCGGGTTATCCTTTGAGAACCGCTAAAAGAGGAAGAATATTCAAAATGGAAAGCGCTGATTTAGAAAAAATATGGCGGGTAGCCAAAGATTTAGAAAAATTAACCAATGGCATTATTAAGGTTAAGTTTGATATAGCAATCAAGGACAATAAAATTAGCAGCCACCGTCGCACGCGAAGCGCCATTGTTATGCCTGCTAAAAATTTATTGTTAGGGCATTATCTCCCTATTAGGCGCGGGACAGAAATTTTTTATGACCGAATTGTAAAAATAGAAGAAAAGAAAGAAGAGAAAATGGTCTATGATTTAGAAATAGACAGGACACATAATTTTATAGCCAATGGTATCGTTGTCCACAATTCCGTGTTCCGCTTCCAGGGCGCATCGCTTAATAATGTTCTCCAATTTAAAAAAGATTTTCCTGAGTCAAAAGAAATAAGCATTGTGGAAAATTATCGCTCAACTCAAAACATTCTTGACCTGGCCTATAATTCCATCCAATTGAATAACCCCAACCGCCTTGAATACCAATTGAATCAGGATAAAAAAATTGCCGGCGAGGCGAAAGAAAAGGGAATTGAACTTTCTGCTTTTAGGAAAATAGATAAAAAGCTAAAAGCCAAAGATAATTCAACGGGGTTGATTGAACATCTTCATTTTCCCACTCTTGAGAGAGAAGCGGATGGTGTTGCCAAAAAAATTATTGAAATGATGGACAAAGACAAGGAGGCAAATTTTTCTGATTTTGCGGTTTTAGTGAGGGCGAATAACTCCGCAACCGCCTTTTTCAAAGAGCTTGAAAGGCAGAGGATTCCTTATGAATTTTTGGCCTCAAAAGGGCTTTATTCCCAACCGGTGATTTTAGACATAATTTCCTATTTTAGGATGCTGGATAATTATCATGAAAGTCCGGCCCTGAATCGTCTCTTAAGCTTGCCGTTTTTTGAAGTGGCGATTGAAGAATTAGCCAAAATAAATCAATTCAGCAAGAAAAAAACGCAGTCAACATACGAAACTTTACGGGAATTATCTTTAGTGCCGGGAATTTCCAAAGATACGACCCTAAAAGTCAGTTTTTTAATTGATTTAATAAAAAAGCATTCCAAATTAGTCAGGGAAAAAAGCATAGGAGATATTTTCCTTGGTTTTCTCAATGATTCAGGATACTTGAAGGATATGATAAAACGGGAAAATGAAAGAGACATAAATCTAATAACCCAATTCTACAAAAAAATTAAATCATTTGAAGAAAATAATCCCGAACCAACGCTTGCCAATTTTATGCAGGCAATGGATATGGAGCTTGAATCAGGGGAAGCCGGTTCCTTGGAAACGGATATAGAGAAAGGGCCTGATGCGGTTAAAATAATGACCATTCATTCTGCCAAGGGACTGGAATTCAAATATGTGTTTATAACCAATTTAGTGGACAAGAAATTTCCCACCATTGGAAGAAAAGAAGCAATAGAAATTCCGGAAAAATTGGTGAAAGAAATTGTGCCGAGCGGAGACATCCATTTACAGGAGGAAAGAAGATTGTTTTATGTGGCGATGACGCGGGCTAAAAGAGGATTATTTTTTACCTCCGCAGATGATTACGGCGGGGTAAGAAAGAAAAAATTATCCCGATTTTTGGAAGAAATGAATTTTGAAAAGCCGGAAACGGAGATTGAAGACAAAATATCATTGCAACCGAAGGGGACTGCGGCCGAGAAGAAACAAAAAGCAAGATATAATATTCCGTCGCATTTTTCCTATTCCCAATTCGCCGCTTTTGACAAATGCCCTTTGCAATACAAATTTGCCCATATTTTAAAAGTGCCGCGCATTGGCACGGCGTTTTTTAGCTTTGGAAAAACAATTCATAATACCTTGCATCAATTCTTGGAAGATTATTTTGAAAGCAGGGGAGAAAATCAAAAAGGACTTTTTGAAAACCCGACCGAAAACGGAATAGAGAAGAAAATTGATTTTTCCGAAGAGCTGAAAAAAATAATTGCCGTCTATGAAGCGAACTGGGTTGATGAATGGTATGAAGACAAAAAACAGAAACAGGAATATTTCAAAAAAGGAAAAGATGTTTTAAAAGATTTTCTGAAAAAATTTCTTGAAGAACAGCCCAAAATTAAACTCCTGAACGGCCGGCCGTCTTTGGAACTGGATTTTTCTCTGAAAATCGAAGATAATACCATAAAAGGGAAAATAGATAGAGTAGACGAATCATCAAATGAAGGACTCGAGATAATCGACTACAAAACCGGCCGAGGAAAGGATAAATTGACGAAAGAAGAAAAAGAGCAGTTGCTTATTTATCAGTTGGCCGGCGAGCAGATTTTTGGCAAGATGCCGGAATATTTAAGTTATTATTATCTTGAAAATGGCAGAAAAGTAACTTTTCAAAGCAACGAAGCCGAAAGAGAGCGCCTCAAAGAGGAGACCCTGAATAAAATTGAGAAGATTAAGAACAGCGATTTCAAGGCCATCCCGGGCTGGCAATGCCAATTTTGCGATTTCAAAAATATTTGCCAATTTAGAAAATTCTAATCGAAATTATTACGAGGCCCGGCTTCGTAATAATCATTAATCAGTGATTGTTAATTAATAATAATTAATTATTAACCATTCATAATCTTATGGTGGGAAACAAAATTATTGGAATTATTCTTTTGATTTTAGGTCTCCTCGTTATCTTCTGGGCATTGTATTCTTCATACAATATTTTTAAAGGAAGTCAGGCACTCCCGCAAGTATTCCATTCTGATGAAGTTGATTTCGGGCTAAACAAGGACAATGCTTCAAACGGAATAAGCGCGCAGGATGTCCAGAAACAAATGGAACAAACAATAAGCGACCAGCTCACAAAGATATTTCCTCCCGGGATGGTCTTTCAATTGCTTAACTTGATTAGCTGGTCTATTTTTGCCTGGATTTTGATAATGGGCGGAGGCAAAATTTCCGGTTTGGGGATAAAGCTGATGTCGGGATAAAGTTGATGTCAATCTGCCGAAGTGGGACTTTGGCGAAATGCGCCCACGAAAAGCGCGAAAAGTTGACTGATAGAGATGTTAAGCGTATAATAAAAGCAGGACATTGATTTTGAGGAGGTGGCAAATGAAACCGAACTGCGGAATCAAGATTTTGTTCGTAAGAAATATCCCAAACGGAGTCAGCATAGGCATGCTCCTCGATAAAGACCCCTGCCCCCTGACGGTTATCTTTAGAAAGAAATGGGGAGAAGCATCAGAAAAGTTTCTCACAACGACAACCGCTGAACACCTAAGTCCAGGGTGGGACGCAATCCCTCGCGAGGCGTATCAGAAGGTGGCGGCTATCGCTCTTTCGCGTAGAAAGAATCAGGAAAGAGACGCTACGCAAGCATCTCTGCCTCTATTCTCCTGATAGTTTTTTGCTCGACCCGCCGATGCTCCTTAGTTCTTCAAAAATAGGGACCGGCGGTTTTTTCTTTTTCAGAAAAATGTGATAAGATAATTTAATTATTTATCAATGATTAATGATTAGTAATTATTAACTAATAAATCTATGGATTATTTTTTAACTACTGTCGCCGGGTTCGGGGGAGGAGCGGTAAGAGGTTTAATGGGATACATCAAGCACCAATACTCATATAAAAATGTGGGCTTTAATTTGCCTTATTTTTTTTCAATGGTATTCCTTTCCGGAATAGTGGGAATGTTAAGCGCTGCAGCAATAGGAGGAATGAGCGGAGATATTTTGACAACCGGATTTTCGTCAGCAATTGCTTTTGTGGTCGGTTATGGAGGAGGAGATTTCTTAGAGAACATTTATAAAATTATCATCAAGCAAAAGGACTAAGTTTTTCTTTTTTCAGTTCTCGCCCCTTATTTTTAGTTTTACATTTTTAATTTTGAACCCTAACGAACCCCGAGCGAAGCGAGGGGGAGCGAAGGCAAGGAACGTGTCTTTAGAAGAATTTAAAGAAAAAAACGGATATAAGATAGAGAATTATTGGTTACCCAGGGTTACCAGTATTACAAATGTGGTTTTTAAGCCCGGACTTTTAAGATATTACGCGCAGCAGCCCAATTTTATGACAGCTCAAGAAACACTCAATCACGCCGCTGATTGGGGAACAGCTACACACGAAGCGGTGGAAAAATTTTTAATTGAAGAGGAGTATAAAGTTGACCCGATAATTATGCCGTCAATCCAGGCGTTTAAAAAATGGCAAAAAGAGTATAGGGCAAAAATTTTGGATATCCATAGTGATATAGAAAAAAGGGTTTATAATTTGGAAGACCGATATGCGGGAACTCTTGACATATTGGTTGAAATCAAGGGAGTACTGGGGGTTTTAGATATTAAAACCGGCTCTGGAATATGGGATGAATATTCTTTGCAGCTTGCCGCCTATATGAACGCCTATAATAAATCGGTGCCTTCAAAAAGGATGGCAAAAACAAGGTGGATTCTCCGGTTGGACCAATTTGAAGAATGTAAGTCCTGCGGGGCGAAGAAAAGAGTAAAAGGAGGAAAAGTTTCCATTAGAGGAGGCAAACCAAATTGTTATCATAAATTTTCTCCGGCCAGAGGAGAATTTGAATTTAAAGAACTTAAAGATTTTAATTGCGATATTGATGGGTTTATCGGAGCCAAACGGCTTTGGGAGTGGTGTAATAAGAGCCACCTTAAACGAATAGAAGATTATCCGAAAAGAAAAATTATTCAGTCGCTGCTATGAACAGAGAAGAGTCCTACAAATTATTAAAAGAGAATTTATTTAACAATAATCTGCTTAAGCATTGCCTGGCAGTAGAAGCGATTATGCGCGGGCTTGCTGAAAAATTGGGCGGGAGTCCGGAAATATGGGGAATCGCCGGCTTATTGCACGATATTGATTATGAGCAAACAAAAGACGATGCGCTCAAACATTCGTTAATTGGCGCGGAGATGCTTAAAAATTTGGGCTTTAGCGATGAAATTGTAGAAGCGGTGAAAACGCACAATGAAGCGCATTCTATTGCGCCGGAAGGGCTTATGGCAAAGTCATTATTCGTCTGCGACCCGATGAGCGGGTTGATTGTCGCTGCCACATTAGTCCTTCCATCAAAAAACATCAAAGAACTTACCGTAGAAAATGTATTGAACAGATTTAAAGAAAAGGCCTTTGCCCGCGGAGCGAATCGGGAAATAATCAAACAATGCGAACCGCTTCTCGGCCTACCACTGGAAGAGTTCGCGAAAATTTCTTTAGAAGCGATGAAGGGGATAAGCAAACAATTGGAATTGTAATTAAAAGTCCAAAGTCCAAAATTAAAAGTCGCAGTTAAAAATAAAAAAGTATAATACTTTTAACTTAATATTGAAATTTTTAACTTTTAACTATGTTTATCGCTGACCTTCATATCCACTCAAAATATTCCCGCGCTACTTCGCCGCAAGCGGATTTAGAGCATATAGCTGAATCAGCAAAAATAAAAGGGATAAAGGTTGTTGGCACAGGCGATTTTACTCATCCTAAATGGCTTCAGGAAATTGAGGATAAATTGGAGCCGGCAGAAGCCGGACTTTTTAAATTAAAAAACTCTTCAAACGAAATCAGGTTTTTGTTGACCGCAGAGATAAGCTGTATCTATTCTGCCAAAGGTAGGGTAAGAAAAATTCATATTGTCATATTGGCACCATCGCTAAAAGCGGTTAAAAAAATTAATCAAGCTCTTTCCAAAATCGGCAACCTTCATTCAGACGGCCGGCCGATTTTAGGGTTAGATGTTAAAGAACTTTTGAAGATTACCCTTGAAGCGAACAAGGATTGCCTGTTTGTCCCGGCCCACTGTATGACTCCGTGGTTTGCCATATTCGGCTCAAAATCAGGATTTGATTCCATAGAAGAATGTTTTGACGATTATTCACAATACATTTTTGCGTTAGAAACAGGATTGTCCGGCAACCCGGCAATGCTCTGGCGAATTCCTGATGGCAGGCGAGTGACTTTAATTTCGAATTCTGATGCTCACTCGCCGGGCAAGTTGGGCAGGGAAGCCAATGTTTTTGATACTGGTTTAAGTTATTCTGAAATTGTTGAAGCAATTAAGGGAAAAGACAAAGAAAAATTTTTATACACTATTGAATTTTTTCCTCAAGAGGGAAAGTATCATTATGACGGGCACAGAGATTGCAAGATTTCTTTATCGCCAAAGGAATCAAAAAAGTATAATAATGTCTGTCCGGTTTGCGGCAAACCCCTAACCTTGGGAGTGGCTAATCGGATTGCTCAATTAGCCGACAGGCCAGAAGGGTTTATGCCCGAAGGAGTGATTCCGTTTAAGAGTTTAATCCCCTTAAAAGAGGTTATTGGCGAGGCCCTTAACTGCGGAGCTAACACCAAGAAAGTGATTGTTGAATATGATAAGCTTACAAGCGAATTTAACAATGAATTTAATATCCTGCTTAATGTTCCGGAAAGCGATTTAAAAAATATTGCCCCGGAACAGGTAGCTTTGGGTATATTGCGGGCGAGAGAAGGAAAAGTAAATATTGAGCCGGGCTACGACGGCGTATTCGGTAAAGTGCGAATTTTTTCTGAACAAGAGAAGAAGAACCTCGTTAAGCAAAAAGTCCTTATTTAGCGCTTTTACAGCATTGACGGAATTGGTTTTAAGGGTTAAATTAAAACAATATGGCAAAGAAAAAAATTTCTCCAAAACCCAAGCCGAAACAGCGAATGAAAGATAAAACGGTTAGCGCTCCAAAAAAACAACGGGAAACCTCTTTCCAGCCAAGGATAGGCATAATTGGGATTGGCGGAGGAGGCGGTTCTGTGGTCGGAGAAATCGCTAAAACAATACATAGAAAAAAATTGCCCCATTTGAATAAGATTAAATTCATTGTGGCCAATGTTGATTATCAGGCGATTAAGATGGTTCCTAAACAAGCGGGAGCTTTTTATTTCGGTAAGGAAATAACCCGAGGACTTGGGTGCGGAATGAATATTGGGCTCGGGGAAAAATCCGCTTTACAGGATAAAAAATCAATAGAAAAACTTTTGAAAAATTGCGATTTTTGCATATTCATTTCCTGCTTGGGCGGGGGAACCGGCTCCGGAGCAACACCGGTATTTGCGGAGATAGTCAAAAATTTAGGAATTTTATCTCTTGGAATATTCACCCTGCCTTTCGCATTTGAAGGCAACGAAAGGGGAAGAATCGCCAGAATCTCGCTTGAGAAAATAAAACCCAATGTAAACGCTTTTACCATAATCCCGAACCAAAGAATTTTTAAAATTATTGACCAAAAGACCCCGATTCACAAATCATTATCAGCAATGAACAATGTATTGGTCAAAATTTTAGAAGGGTTTATCGAAACCCTATATCTCCCGGGCTTGATTAATCTTGATTTTTCCGACTTCAGAGCTGTCTTGGAAAAAGAAAGCCAATTGACTTATTTAAATTCCCAGGAATTCAGCGGAACAAACCGCGCCGAGAAAGTGACAGAAGCGGTTTTGAATAATCCTTTAATGAATTATGATATTTCCGGGGTGGAAAGAATGCTTTTTAATATTATGGGTTCTAAAGATATGAAAATGAGCGAAGTGGAAAAAATCAGCAAAAAAATTGCCGGATATAATCCGCGGGCGAAAATTATTTTTGGCATATCTCAAGATAATCAACATCAAGGGAAAATTAAAATTACCCTAATGGCCGTAGGATGCGGAGCAAAAGAAAAACCCAAACCCAAAAAAAAGGTAATTAAAAAACAGAATAACAAAAAGAAAGAAGAGGTGATTATTGAGCCGGAGCAAAAACAGGGTATCGAAGAGATGCCCGAACCAAAGAAAGAAGAAATATCCAAAGGGAAAACCGCCAAAATTGAAGAAAAATTAGAGGAAACCAAAATGGCGCCGGAGCAGGAAAATAAAAAAGAGAAGCCAAAAATAATAAAAAAGGGAAAGGAAACGAAAAAAGTTGAAATTATCAAAAAGACAAATGTGCGAAGGAATGCTTTAGATTTACACAGGCAGGCGGCTGAATATGAAAAGAAAATGCTCGAAGAAGAGAATAAGTGGGAAATTCCGGCGTTCCTCCGCCACAGCGAATAATTAATGATTAATGATTAGTTATCAATAATTATATATGAACAATGAACAGCGAAATTAAAAAAGCAATCTTGCCGATTGCCGGATTAGGCACCCGGTTCTTGCCGCTATCAACCATAATGCCGAAAGAAATCTGGCCGGTTATTGATAAGCCGGCGATACAATTTATTGTTGAGGAGGCAAAAGCGTCGGGAATAGAAGAAATAATCTTTGTAGCCAACGAAAAGAAAAAATTTATCCTTGATTATTTTAAGGGCTCTCCGGCGCCTTTAAAAAAGATTCTTAACAGCAGAAAAAAAACACAAGCGATTGAGGCCTTAAGCGAATTAGAAGAATTGATTAAGGGCCTGACATTTTCTTCAGTAATCCAAGAAAGGCCAATGGGCGATGGCCATGCCATCTTACAAGCAATGCCGAAATTAAAAAAAGAAGCGGTAGCCGTGCTTTTTGGAGATGACATAGTGGAGTCCGGAAAGCCTTGTTTACAACAACTTATTAATGTTTACGCAACCTGCCAGAGGCCGGTTTTAGCGCTTTGTCGCCTGCCAAAAGAGCTTCTTCCTTCATACGGAGTGGTCCAAGTGGAAAAAATCGCTAATCGGGTATATAAGGTAAAGAAAATTGTTGAGAAACCGAAACCGGGCGAAGAGCCCTCTGATTTGGCTATTGTAGGAAAATACATATTAACCCCGGAAGTTTTTGATTTTCTGAAAACAGCCAAGCCCAATGAAAAACAAGAAATTGTGTTGGCCGATATTCTCAGCAGAATGCTTCAAACAGGCAAAAGCATATACGGCTATGAATTTGAAGGAAGATGGCTTGAGTGTGGAAACAAAATGGCTTGGTTGAAAACCGATCTTTATTTAACTCTCAAAGACGACAGATACGGCGCTGAACTTAAAAAATTTGCAAAAGAAAATAATTTATTTTAATTATGGAAACTCAAGTTTTATACGATTTGATTATTATCGGGGGAGGTCCGGCCGGAATAACCGCCGGCATTTATGCCTATAGAAAAAAATTAAAAACTTTGATGATTTCAAAGGACTTTCGAGGACAAACAAAATGGGCGGTGTCAGTAGAAAATTATCCCGGCCTGCCGGACATCAAGGGAATAGATTTGGCCAAAAAATTTGAGGACCATTTAAGGGCGAATAACCCGGAGATTATTGATGACGAAGTAATCAAAATCAGCAAAGAAAATCAAATTTTTGAGCTTATTACCAAAAAAGGCGACCGCCTCATTTCTTTATCGGTAATTATCGCTACCGGGGCAGACCCAAGGCCTCTTGAAGTGCCGGGCGAAAAAGAATTTATCAGCAAAGGCGTGACTTATTGCACGACCTGCGACGCTCCGTTTTTCAAAGACAAGCCGGTGGCAGTCATAGGCGGAGGCAATTCCGGAGTTAAGACAGCGATTGAGCTGACTCATTACGCCTCTAAGGTTTATTTGCTTGAATTCCAAGAGAAACTGGCAGCTGACGAAGTGGAACAAGAAAGAGCCCGCGATAATGAAAAAATAGAAATTATTAATTTCGCTGCTTTAAAAAGCATTGAGGGGAAAAACAAGGTTGAGAGGATAACTTACGAGGATTTGAAAAGCAAACAGAAAAAGAATCTCAATGTGGAAGGGGTCTTTGTGTCAGTCGGCACCCAGCCGGCCACTTCGTTTATTAAGGAACTTGTGGATTTTAACGAGAAAGACGAGATTGTTATTGACCCAAAAACTTGCCAGACAAAAACTTCCGGGCTGTTTTCCGCCGGAGATGTTACGGATGTTAAATATAATCAAATTATCATTGCTGCGGGAGAAGGCGCCAAAGCCGCACTTTCTGTTTATGATTATCTCCGCAATCTGAAGAAATAATCAATAAATAATAATTAATCAATAATATGATTAAGCCCCTGGGTATTTTAATTATTTGATATTAGTTGTAATTTTTTTAATGATGAATCGCTTAAACTCTACGACCAAATGCTTTCCACTTTTAAGTTTATTGATTAAGTCACTCATTTTAATTTCATATAAAGATTCAGATTTTTGATAAGTATGTAGAACAATTTATATTATCTTTAGAAAAGCCAACCGCTGCGAAAACGCTTAGAACGATTGATTTGTTAGAGGAGTTTGGACACAAGTTAGGTATGCCTCACAGTAAAGAGGTTAATAAAAATTTATTTGAGCTTCGTGTCCGAGGCGTTCAAGAGGTAAGAATACTTTATGGCTTTCACAAAAATTCCATTGTGCTTTTGCATGGCTTTATCAAAAAATCTCAAAAGATTCCTAAAAGAGAAATATTTACAGCTCAACAGAAGTTAAGGACCTTGACTGATTTATAACATATAAGTTATACTAAGATATATGAAAAATTATACTCAATTTAAAAAAAATCTCCTTACGGATAAGGAAATAAAAAAGTCCTATGACGAATTAGGGCCAGAGTTTAATTTTATCCACGCGCTTATCAAAAAAAGAATTGAAAAGGGACTAAGCCAAGAAGAGCTTGCCAAAAGAATTGGCACCAGGCAATCTGCTATTTCTCGTTTGGAGTCAGGCAGATATAATCCAACCTTTAAAGTCCTTAGAAAAATTGCTCAAGCACTGGATTCAGAAATAAAAATTTCCATTCATTAAATTAAAATTATTAATAATTAATCAATAATATGATTAAGCCCCTGGGTATTTTAATTATTTTTCTTTTTGTCGTAACCGTCGGCGGAATTTTAGTATGGCAATTCTGGTCAGGCGGAGAAACGCCATCGCCGGCACCTCTCGCGCCTACGCCTGCGCCTGCAAACGAAACCGTGGACGAAACCGCAGATTGGCAGACATACACAAGTCAGGAATTTGGATATGAAATAAAATATCCTAATTCATATTATGTTATTGATGAAAGTCCTGACAATATCGTTTTTAGAAATGAAAAATACAGAGATAATCCTTCCAGCGGATGCGAATTTCTTGTCTCAGCTAACCCGAATCCATCAAAGAAAAATTTAGAAGAATGGTTCGTAGATAATTCTACTGAAGCAGAATTTGGGACCACTGCGTATCAAGAAGGCGGTAAGCTTTATTTTAACTCAAAACAAGCTCAACTTGAGAAAATAGTTGTTGGTGGACAAGATGCTTTAAAATTTTACCAAGTCGGAGCATATCCTAATGATTGGATAGACATATTAGTGCAGAATGGCGCTTATATGATTGAGATTGTGTATTTCCCGAACTGTTCTGAGCTCGACACATTTAATCAAATCCTTTCCACTTTTAAGTTTATTGATTAAAAAATAGAAATGGCGAAGATTAAATCAATTAAAGCACAGGCAATATTGGATTCGCGGAAGAATCCGACCATAGAGGTTATAGCGGAAACCGCTGATTTTTTTGTCAAAGCGGGAGTTCCTTCCGGCGCTTCCACTGGCAAATTAGAAGCGAAAGTTATTGATGTTCCGAAAGCGATTAAAAATGTAAATGAGATTATTGCTCCGCAACTAATTGGCAAGGACCCATCAAAGCAAAAAGAAATAGACGGTCTCTTGATTGATATTGACGGAACAGATAATAAGTCGGTTTTAGGAGGCAATGCAGTCGTAGGCGTATCAATGGCTATCGCCAAACTCGGCGCCAAAG
>Ga0265592_1000144_pt1 | contig 42810 bp, 44 predicted proteins | sample saktaG_7_FD_190141 | JGI IMG/M metagenome (GOLD analysis project Ga0265592, IMG submission 190141) | Saline water microbial communities from Sakinaw Lake, British Columbia, Canada - sak_2010_1_5_120m | ecosystem: Environmental > Aquatic > Non-marine Saline and Alkaline > Saline ... | reverse complement strand
TTATTATTCCAAGACGTTATGCCGGGCACTATAATTCTTATCGTCTGAATGGTGTGTTACACAGAAGGAAGCACTCTGAATACATCAGAACGAGTTAAGATACCGACCGGTTTTTCATCTTCAATAACAATAAGCCTGCCAATTTCTTTTTCTTTAAACATCCTGATGACCTCCCAAAGCTGAACTGAAGAATCAGTCTGTATTACTTCTTCAGTCATTATCTCCCTGACAGAGGCATCAGTATGAGTTCCATTTGCTATTGCAGTCAGAATATCAGACATTGTTACGATACCACAGAGAAGCAAACCCTCCATAACCGGTGCACCATGAATATGGGCTTTTGTAAAGAGAGTGATAGCATCAAAAAGTGTGTTGTCGGTTTTAAGCATTTTAATGGGGTGAGACATATACCGTTTTATTGGCTCTTTTGGGAGTGAGACCATCTCAATGATGGAGATCATCAGTGCCGGTTCCACCTCATCTTTACCAAAGACCTCGCCAATAATGAGGAGCTTATTAACCGGGGTTGGGCCTATCGTAATGATATCTCCAATCTCAAACGTTCGTATACTACCTACAATACTCACCATCGCATGACAGAGTTCAGCATGAGTCAGGGTAGTAAACGCTATCTCTGATACCTTTACCCCGGCTACCTGTTCATTTCCCCGGGAAATACAGACGTCATAGTTGTCTCCTCCTTTATCAATGTTATACTCCCGGTATGCCTGAACGGTTGGATGGTATCCTCCTTTGGGTCCCGGAGTGCCATCAACAAGGCCTATTGCTTTTAAGGACTGCATCTGATTTCTGACTGTTCCCGGGTTTCTTCGAATGATAGCAGCTATCTCTTCCCCTTTGATAGGGATTGATTTCTTCTCGTACAGGCTAATAAGGGTGACAAGAATATCTTTCTGTATCAGGGAGAGATCCAACATGTTTATCATTATATGTTCATGCAGAAGATATTCCTGACGTAACGCATAGTCGTACAAAATAATAGTCAGTCATGCGAAAAAATGACATATAAGTCAATAAATTTTCAAAAGAGAACGAATTGGTATTACCTGCAAAATCTCACTGGATGCCATGACCTGATGCATGCAACCATAAGAACAGCATGCCGGTCAGAGTATCGCAATAAGTATGAAACAACTAAAAATAATTTAAAGAATTATCAACGACGATTTTAAAAGAAAACAGGATAATGGAACATAAAAATATACATCAGATCAGCAGAAAACCAAAGAAATTCTGGGTCTGTATAAAACTGTGTACAAGCGTCACTACAGCAACATTGCATGAACCAGACTGAATGGTAACCATTATCTGATTTAAAATAAGTATGAAACCCCAAATTCAGGGGTTTGTGAGAGAAAGAAAGAGGGATGTAAAACATTGAGAAGCGCCAGCCTATAGTAGGAGATGACCCAGGTATCTGACAGGTCTCAATCAAATAGCACTGCAGGACGGAACGTTAATAAAAGACATTCCAGCCAGGGCATATGGAGCCTCCCCGGTTACGAGATTGCGGAAGTAATTGTCAAAGCCGGTAGGAAATAAAAAGAGCAATCTGTTTTGATTTCAGAAGTGGTTACCCATTACCTGTAGTAAAGATACAGTAACAGTGAAAAACAGTAAAAAACCGAAGTATAATCTATTACTATTACCTGGTAATTCAGGATACAATGGTATGAAACAAGAGGTATTTCTCCAATATACCATCCTTATTTATCTGAATCCTAAATAATCACTAACAGAATGAGATAACAATCCTGCTGACTAAAAACAAGAAGAAAGCACCACATCGTGCAGTACGAAGCTTTGCGCATGATTTTAAACTTCTTTAGGGCACAATCTACGTGTCAGGTACCGATAGTATAGAGAGTATCATAGACAGATACTATCATCAGATGAGGCAATGGTTAACATCTATTATTACTGATAGTAGTGGGAGGATATAACAGAACGTGAATTTAGAAAAGATCCCGACTATACCTACCGCCGACGAAATTCTGGACAGGAGTTTACGACGGGCTGCTATAAAAATGCGGGAGAAGACTGACAAACGGCGTGCCCATGAGGAATTTGTACGGACAGCCTTTGCAGCGGTTCATGACCGGCTTGTCGCAGTGATGCAGGCATACCCTGAGCTTGATGAACTCCCAGTCTTCTATCAGGAACTAATTGATATTTTATATGGCATCGACCGACTCAGGATGTCTCTTGGAGCCGTTGCCTGGGCTGCCCGGTGGACACGGGACCATAAGGGTGGCCTTGCAAAGGATGTCAGGTATGGGGAAGATACCGTCATTGGGAGAAAGCGAGCCATTGCAAGACTTGCCTCGGTTGTCCATCAGATAGATGATGATCTCATCTTCTTAAATGAGGTCAGAAATGTACTCAGAAAAATCCCCTATATCGAAGATGCCTTCACTATTGTTGTTGCCGGTTACCCAAACGTTGGTAAGTCATCGTTCATCCGACGTGTCTCAACAGCAGATCCAGAGGTTGCATCCTATCCATTCACAACAAAAGCAGTCATTGTCGGGCACTATGGGGTTGGTCATGACAGGATTCAGTTAATAGATACTCCGGGTGTTCTTGACAGACCAGCAGCAGAAAGAAATGCAATTGAGCAGCAGGCGATGTCAGCAATCATGCATGTTGCAGATGTCATCCTCTTTATCATTGATGCCAGTGAACATTGCGGATACAGTATTGAACACCAGTTGCATCTGTTAGAAGAGATTATCTCACTTGTAGATGTCCCGATTGTAGCAGCGGTCAATAAAACCGATCTAAAATCTCTTGAAGGGTATCCTAATATCTCAACCGGAACCGGAGAGGGTGTTGATGAATTGTTTACCACGCTCTGTGCGTATCGCACGGTTCGTCCACCGTCATATACCCGTAGTAATAAGAATTCCGATAAGACATCCGATGATCGCCCCGCCATTGAGCGGGGGTAACCCGGCATGAGCTCCCCCATTTCGTAATAACAGGGTGAGAACAAAAAGGCCTGCAACAGATCCTATCATCGTTGTGATACAGGTTAGAGAAAACGGGCCTACCCCACCGCTTGTGACATATGTACCTGCTGATACCACAAGGATGGCAGGCATAATAAGATCGCCAAGTCCCATGAAATACGCTCCCCGTCTGCCACTTCCGGTCTCTAAAGAGACAGGCTCAATGCTCCCTGCTCCATCCCGGATATAGGAAAAACCTCTCTTTTTTGGGATCATGACCATGATAGGAAGTTTTGAGGAGAGCACTTCATCAGCAAGCGTTATCATGTGTCTTGTTTTGTACACTGATATAGCATCATATACACTGAGAAGGACTAACAGCACAATAACCGGAAGCGGTTCAAGTGATATCCCAAAGATTGATGCAATCCCTGCTGCCATCAGCACTCCGAGAATATCAATTACATACCATTCAGGGTACCGGTAGAGAGCATATGTTGATGCTATTGCAAGAAAGAGAGTGAATATAGTAAGGATAGTGATATCTTCCGTGATATAAAAGAGAATACCACTAAAAATATATCCAAATGCGATAGCAATCGATATCCAGACAATAAGTGAAAATATCTTTGAATGCCGATAGCGGATGAGCAGCAGCAATACCAAAGTAAAGATGAGAAGTGTCACAATAAAATAGATCGGATTTGTGAGTGATTCTGGATCTTCAAATGCTGCATACCCTGCATGGGCCATAGGAAGAGCAATAAAGACTGCACCAAGTTGTGTCACCAGGAGAAGTACGGTCATTGCTATAAAGGAAACTATCATCTGGATCTTTGTTTCATCATTCATTTCTATTGTCTCTCTAAGGTTATCGTCGGTACTATTTGTATCAGTGTCAGAACAGGCTGCACAGGAACATGACTGATGGTTTATGATACTGTATCAGTTAAACCTCCCAACGAGTGAGATTGGTACCATGATTCATGGTAGTACCAGCAAGAGAGACGGAAAAAACCAGTCTGAACAATGCAAATTATACTCAGGAGAAAGGCTGATTTTTTCTTTTCTATGAAAACAAATCCCTTCCATAAAATCTGCAATATCTTCTTGTGAGAGATATAAGCCTAAATGCATATCTGATTATCAGGTACAATACATACATATGATACGTTCTTTAGGTGGTGACGTTGCTCTTGCAGGTAGTATGGGGATTCTTGCCTCTCTTTTTGTACTGAGTACACAATTTTCACTCGTTCAGATCGTGTTACTGCTGGGTCTGGTTTTTTGTGTGACACTTGTTGTTATACGACTTTCATATCAGGTACACCTATTACAAGAGGAGGTTGCCATGTGTGAACAGATGATATTATCTCGTGATAATGATCTTTTGATGCATCTTTCCAACCGGTATGATGAGACATCCCAACATATTGAAGCAATTGCGGATTCAATATCAAAAAGGATCTACCGGTGAGAATATGGGAGTAAATTTACGTGATATCATCGTCCCCTTCCGTGAAAAAGTCAGTCTCTCTGAAATCTCCGGAATCGTTGCTATTGATGCATTTAATGCATTGTATCAGTTCCTCTCAATCATCCGTCAACCTGATGGTACTCCCCTGATGGATAATTCAGGGCGAATTACATCTCATCTCTCCGGCCTCTTCTTCAGGACAACGTCTCTTTTGGCACTGGGTATCAGACCTGTCTATATATTTGACGGGATGCCACCAGCACTCAAGGCTGATACCATTGAGGAGCGGCGGTCTGTCAGGGAAGATGCTATGGTAATGTGGGAGCAGGCTCGACGGGAAGGTGATGTAAAGGCTGCCTACATCTATGCCCGTGCTTCCTCTAAAATTGATGCAGAGATACTAGGGTCAGCAAAAAGACTCATCCAACTCCTTGGTATCCCGGTGATTGATGCCCCAAGTGAGGGTGAGGCACAGGCAGCATATATGGGAACGAAGGGTGATATCACATCTGTCGCATCACAGGATTATGACACCCTCCTCTTTGGTGCACCAATTGTCATCCGAAACCTGACCATATCAGGAAAACGGAAAATACAGGGGAAGAATGTAACAGTTAGTCCGGAACGGATATCATTACAGGCAGTGTTGGATGGCAATGCAATTACCCGTGAAGAGTTGATACAGGTTGCTATTCTTACAGGAACCGATTTTAATAGTGGGGTGCACGGGGTTGGTGCAAAGACCGGTCTTAAAAAGGTGAAAAAAGGGGAATTTGAATCTGTGCTCAAGGAAAAAATGCCTGAATTTGAACCTGAACCCGTAATAGATTTCTTTATGCATCCCCCGGTATCTGATGCATACACTCTCACCTGGAAAAATCCGGATTATGATGGTCTTATTGCCTGTCTCTCTGATGATTATGGATTTTCACGGGATAGGATTGAATCTGTCCTCATACCATTGTGTGGCAAGGGAGAGCAAAAGAAACTGGATTCCTGGTTTTAATACCAGAATTTTCTGCATAATGCACTAGAATACTACAAAATGAGACCAGTACCCCACCCTTTTTTGGGATGTTCTGCGGTATACTCCATTATAACGTAGATATAGCAGTGTTTACTATTCGGTGATAACTTCCCCGGTTCTGACTTTGATTGATTTTGATACCGGTGAGATGAATATCCTCCCATCACCATTTTTCCCGGTATATGCCTCTCTTTTAATAATCTCTATCACAACATCAATTTTTTCATCAGGTACAATCATCTCTATCTTTTTCTTTGGGATGAGATCAACTTTCATCATCTTTCCCCGATACTGCAGACATACCCCTTTCTGATCACCTCTTCCTCTGACATCGGTGACAGTCATACCGTGAAATCCAGACTCATCAAGAGCTTCTTTTACCTGCTGAAATTTTTCAGGTCTGATTATAATATCCAGTTTCTGCATAGAATCTCACCTATACCTATAGATCTAAGGTTTCTCCGTGTTGTGAGAGATCGAGCCCGACATACTCCTCATCTTCTGATACCCGCAATCCAATGGTGGCATCAACAATCTTTGCTAAGATATACGTGGCGATAAAAACATACAGGGCAATTGCAACAGCTCCTATAATCTGAAGACCAAACTGGGTAGCTGACCCTTCAATAATTCCGGCAATACCCCCGATGGCAACAGATGCAAAGATCCCAAGAGAGAGTGTACCAAAAAATCCGCCGACTCCATGAATAGCCCAGGCATCAAGACTCTCATCCCATCCTCTCTTCAGCCTGAACATCAGTGCATAATAACAGATAAGTCCGGCAATAGACCCGATAACAAAACCAGCGAGAGGCCCGACAAAACCAGCTGCAGGAGTGATTGCACCAAGACCTGCAATAGTTCCACTAATCATGGAGAGTGAACCTGGTTTTCCAGATATCCATGATGCAACCATCCATGAGAGCGACCCGGCAGCAGCAGAGATGTTTGTCACCACAAATGCATTAATGGCGATTTCATTGACGCAGTATGCACTACCGGCGTTAAATCCAAACCAGCCAAACCAGAGGAGTGCCCCGCCAAGAAGGGTAAGAGGGATACTTGATGGGCCCATGCTATATTGTTTAAATCCATATCTGCTCCCAATTACAAATACCAGGGCTAGTGCGCTGAAACCTGCACCAATATGAACAACAATGCCACCTGCATAATCCAGTATGCCAAGAGTGCCTGCCCATCCCCCTCCCCATACCCAATGGGCAATAGGATCATAGACAAACGTCGTCCATAGAAGTCCGAATACGATAAAAGCAGAAAGTTTAACTCGTTCTGCGAGCGCTGAAGTAACAATTGCCAGTGTTACAGCAGCAAATGCCAGTTGGAAGACCATAAATACCATATCAGGAATATTCAGAAAAATCGATGAACTGGACAGAGATACCCCGGATAGACCAAGATAATCAAATCCTCCAATAATCCCGCCAATATCAGGTCCAAATGCGAGTGTGTATCCAAAAAAGGTCCATTGGAGTGTCACCAGGGCAAATGACACAAAGGAGAGCATAAGCATTGAGATAATATTTTTTCTGCGAACAAGTCCTCCATAAAAAAAGGCTACGCCAAATGTCATGAGGATGACAAGTGCGGTACAGATTAGTAAAAAACCGGTATCAACAGGGCTTATAGATGAAAAGTCCATTATAATCTCCATTTTGTCATAGATTGAAGAAATTTATAGTACAAACACCAGGTGGCAGATGATGGCGCACCTCGCATAGAAGGAAAGAAATTGGCTTCCTCCTTATTTAATATTTTGTATTTTAATTACATTCGTTTGAATGTCATAGCGGTAAATCGTATTCTGTATGTATAAAGACCAGTTCCCAATATCAGATTAAAAAAACAGATAAAACCACAGATTTACACATGCAATGGCACCACACAACAATTATAGTGCCCAGAATAATGTATTGGAATAATTGCAATAAAACGGGAGCCATACTAAGGCGTGCACGCTAATCGCGCCACATAGATTAAGGCAAACTATCAAGAACGTTTTGCCAGTAACTATAATGCAGGATATCACCTCTATTTATATAACAAAAGAGTGAGAGTGTGCCAGCGTGAGAGATAATGAGTATGATCCTTCTCAGGAGATGGCAGAGATGGCTTTGTCTCAGGCAGTTGATCAACATATTGAGAGCAGTCAGGAGACAGTAGATAGGATATCTGCCCTTGAAGAGAAGATTAAAAACTGGAATATGGAAGATGTCAGATACCTTAAAAAATGGATTGAAGAGATAAAAGAACTCCTATTTAAGACGTTCTCAGTCAGGCTTCAAAACTTTATGGACATGCAAACAGTTCCGTCAGTACAGATCCCATCAGTTCTCAAAGGAACATATCAGATTGTAGCAGCCGATAAAAGGGGATATTGTCTCTTTGGTCAGGATATGGACAAAATTTCCTCATTACAAAAGATACAGGAACATTATACCAACCTCTGTAAGAAAAAAGCAGCCCAGGAAAGCAAACGAGAAAAATAAGATCTATTTTATCATTATGGTGCCATTTTGAGTGATGTTAAGAGATGAATTGTCCCTGCTTTATCGAGTGGTTCATTATCATTGCCACATTTCGGGGAGTAAATACAGGAAGGACATCCAACCTCACAATGGCATGCTACAACCATCTCACAGGTACAGGCTGCAAGTTCAGAGAAGAGTTCATATCCCCGTTCACAAAGACCGATTCCTCCGCTATATCCATCATAGATAAAGATAATTGCATTTCCTGTCTCTTTATATGCCAGCGATGATAAACCTCCCAGATCCCAGCGATCACAGAGCACATGAAACGGGAACATCGCAATAAGGGCATGTTCTGCCCCGTGCAGAGCACCAGCCGGATCATATCCGTTCTCTATCATTACAGAACAGATATCTGGTGAGATAGTCACCCAGACAGACCGGGTTGTAAACGAGATCGGGGGCAGGTCAAGCATACAAGTGCCGATGACGTTCTCATTAAGCACCTTTTTGTAACCAGTACTTGCTTCTGTAACCTGAACAATGCCGTAGTGAAGAGTGAATCCATCACCTACCTGTGTTTTTTGCTCCTCGATGATGCTGATATCAGATGCTGAGATAACCCGGGTATGATATTGTACATCTGTTTTTTCAGCCAGAATACGATTGTCTCTCGTATTACAGCTGGTTACAAGATACCGTTCACCCTGATGAAGCAGAATCGCACCAGGATAGGCCTCACGAAATGCCTGCCGTTTATCCATGGTCTCAAGAACCCGGCCTTTAACCTCAACGGTATAGGTTGCAGATGAAGAGACTGAGCCCAGACTGACCAGAGCACCTGCACGCATTCTGCCTGCATATACATATCCCTGCGCTGTCTGCGCAATCAGCTTTGTTGAGAGGTGAGCTTCGAGCACGAGTGACAGGTGATCCCCGAAATACATTTTGTCGTTTTCAAGAGTAACCGGCAGCTCAGAAGCAGCACATAGCAGATGCCCGGCAATGATATACGGATTTTTTGTGTCGATAATGGCATGCTCGTGTGGTCGTGAGAAGAACCGTTCAGGGTGGTGGACAAAGTACTGATCAAGGGGATTTTGTGCCGCAACGAGGATGGCAAGTGCATCGGTCCCACAGCGCCCTGCCCTTCCTGCCTGTTGCCATGTTGACATCATGGTACCGGGATACCCAGTGAGAATAATAGTGTCTAGTCCCCCGATATCTATCCCGAGTTCCAGTGCATTCGTTGAGATAATACCCCGGATACGACCCTGTTTCAGATCATCTTCAATCTGCCGCCGTTCTCTGGGAAGATATCCTGCACGGTATGATTTGATAGGTGTATACAGTGTCTCATTCTTCTTTTGATACTGTTCCTGTGCCCAGGTTGAGATGAGTTCAGTCATTTTTCTCGAACTCGTGAAACAGAGTGTCTGAAAACCGGCCTCTACTGACGCTGCCGTAAGAGCTGCACTCTCAGAAAAATAGGAGCGGGGTACACCATTCCTTGTGTATGGATTGTATAATGCAAAGTACTGATCTTTATGCGGGGAACCATCGGTATCGATGACGGTACATGAGTGACCGGTTAGTTCCCTGGCAAATTCATCAGGATTGGCAAGTGTTGCAGACGCCAGGACAAAAACAGGGTTTGATCCATAATGGTTGCATATCCGGCGTATCCTTCGTATGAGATATGCCATATGGCTACCATATACTCCCCGGTACTGGTGTGCTTCATCGATGATAATAAGCGAAAGTCCTTCAAAAAAACGTCTCCACTGGTGATGCCAGGGAAGAAGATGGTGTATCTCATGGGGATTTGTAAGGATGAGACCGGCATCTCTCCGGATACCCGGGCGCTCATTTCGTGGGGTATCGCCATCATAGACAGCAGGTGCAAGATTTATTCCAGTCTCATCCCCAAGTGCTTCAAACGTTTTTTTCTGGTCATGCGAGAGTGCCTTTGTTGGATAGATAGCAAGAGCAGTTGCTTTAGGATTCTCTGAGCGGAGTGCCACCAACGGGAGAGAGAAGGCAAGTGTCTTTCCTGATGCCGTCGCCGTACAAAGGATGACACACGTGCCCTGCATCACTTCACAAAATGCCTTGTACTGGTGAGTGAATAGTGATATTTTCTTCAGTTCAAGGTATTTTTTAATAACATCAGGGAGATCTGCTCCGGTTACACACGATGACGGTCTCTCATCTATCTTCTCGATATGAGTGATATAAGGAGAGAAACGCTCATCAGCCTTAAGTGACTCAAGAAACGCTGTGATCTCCATATGCCAGTTTTTGGAAGTAGACAAAAAGCTCTGCAAGGCTGATAATGTCCTGACGATTGTGGTGTATAATCGGAATGAGTGGTCCCGGATTCTTATGAATACGATACGTCTCGTACCATTCCGGGACCATCGCTCCCGGAACGTCCATCTCCCGTCTGATGCCAAGGATGTGCTCTTCAAGTGTGTTCAGACGGCAGTCACAAAGATTTTTTTTCATGTAATGTCTTGCGCAATGAAGAAGATCATAATGCAGGTTTGGTAGTTCCTGCTCCTTGTCGTAGTACGCAAGCCTGCTTTTTATATAGGGGATATCAAACGATTTTCCATTGAAACTTACAAAAACAGTTGTATCCTGCATTGTTTTTTGGAAGGCCTCAAGCACAGCAGCTTCCTGCCAGATATCCTGCGCCAGAAACTGACTGATGTGGATAGAATTTCCCCTGATAATTCCAGTTCCAATGAGAAAAAGGGGGCGACAAAACATGCCAAGCGTCTCAATATCGAGAAACATGAATGACTCAGGGGGATACAAACCTGATGTGAGAAGAGTTAAGGGATGAGAATGCCCATGCCAGCGGGCAACTTCCTGATAGAGCCTTTTTCCACCACTCTCGATAATATCTATTGAATCATGTGCACGATGTGCATAGTGCCTGGACCAGACCAGATCCCGTACATCCTGACATCCACGCTGCCTTAAAAACGCTGCCCTTTTTTTACCAATACCCCTGATAAGGGTCAGATCCCGGAACAATATCTTCTGAATATCTTCTTTTGCATAACACGGGATGGTGAGTGGTTGTGTATGCTCAATTAGGTAACAGGATCCACATTCGGTGGAAATCGTTGTTCCGGTAAGAACATCGGGTATAGAACAGTCTTTGTATTGGTCAAGCAGAGAAGCGAGCAACACACCAAGATCGCAATACACAGACTCCATAACTGGTTGGTGGGAAAGACCATATCTGAATACATTATCATGATGTATCACCTGGTAGTCTCTATTTGCATCTGCCTGTTCCAAAAATTCCTGACTGACCGCACAAAACGGCATACCTGATGACATCTATTCTCTATAGATCATCAAACCGGCGGTATATAAATTCCAACGGCCACAGGGTGTAAGTATTCTCTTTTATCCAGGCAAAAAAAGAGAGAACAAAGTCAGATATACATGAGGAGAATATTACTCTACCAGGTTACAGGATGGAAAATTTCTCAACAGCTTTTTTTCCAGTCTCATACGCATCAGAAAGAGCAGAAGGATGACCCCGTATTCCTCCATGGGTATCTAGTCCATTGGCCAGGACATTTCCTGCATAGGAAAAACCAAGGTTGTTAAAGATTGCCTGTATCGTAGGAAATGCTGCATCGAAGACCGTATTACTATCCATTCCTGCAGTTGATAGAAAATAGGCCTGATGTCTCTGTATGTAATCATCAGAAAAAGATTTCGTCTTGATGATAAATTTTTGAGACCAGATAAACTGGGCACGATCAATGAATCCCTTGAGTTCTGCAGTCATATTCATACTATATATCGGGCTTGCAACCACCAGAATATCTACAGAATTCAGGATTTTTGAATACAGAAGGGTCAGATCATCAGAGAGGACACATATCCCGGTTTTATGACATGCATTGCATCCATGGCATGATGAAAAATCTAATCTGCTCAGAATTACTTTTTCGATATCAGCACCTGCATCAGATGCCCCGGCAAGAAATGTATCAAGCAGTTGCTCAGTGTTTCCATGTCGATGCGGACTTCCTGATATTCCCATCATCGTTATCTTCATCGTCATCTGTTATCCCGGTTGTGTTACCGACTCATCAGGGTAGAAATTATCGTCTCTGCCATCTCTTCTGCCTGTTTCTTTGCATCAACATGTGAAAGAATTGCCCCTTTTTCATCAACGTTGTTGATTAACAGATACTTAGTGTCATGGTTTTTGATATCAATGACATGAAAAAAGCACTTGATGACTGGTATTGAAGCATCAAAAACATAATCCCATTTCTGACCTGCCGTTGAGATAAAGAGTCCCAACCGCTTTCCCTGCCGCTCAGGGGGGGTAACCGGAAGGTGAAGCACATATTTACGTGATCTAAAGAGTTGTGCCCGGTCAATAAGCACTTTAGCCTGGGAACAGATGCTCATACAATAAATTGGTGCGGCAAGGATGATACAGTCAGCTTTTATAATCTTTTCATAGATGAGATCAAGGTCATCCCTGATGGCGCAGATATTGGTTTTTTCGCAGGAATTGCACCCCCGGCACGGCTTTATATCAGCCTGTGCCAGAACGATCTTCTCGGTTTGCACCAGGGGATCCTTCTGCATCGCATCAAGGACCCAGTCAAGTAGGGTCTCTGAATTCCCATGCCTTCTTGGACTTGCTGCAAAGGCAAGTATGGTATATGTCATTGCACTCATTATGCGTTACAACGGGAAAAAAGGGATGTCGGGTTAGATATTTTTAAAGCAGAGGTAAAAATCTTTACACTCATATCCTTCAGAGAGACGTTTTTCTGCTTCTGCTGTTGTTTTGGGCGGGGGAACGACGACCTTATCACCAGGTTGCCAGTTTGCAGGCGTTGCTACCCCATATGTATCACTTGTCTGAAACGCTTTTACCAGCCTGATAATCTCAGGGATATATCTGCCGTTTGAGAGGGGATAGTAGATCATTGCCCGCATAATCCCTTTATCATCGATAAAGAAGACTGCCCTGACTGCCGCTGTAGTACTCTGACCGGGATGAATCATCCCATACAGACTTGCGACATTCATATCAAGATCTGCAATTATCGGGAATGGAATCTCAACACCCATCTTCTCTTTTACATTTCTGGCCCAGGCAATATGAGAATGGACACTATCAATGGAGAGTCCGATTAGTTTGACATTGAGTGCCAGAAACTCATCGTGAGCCTGTGAAAATGCAATAAATTCGGTTGTACAGACAGGGGTAAAATCAGCAGGATGTGAAAAGAGGACAACCCACTGACCACGAAAATCAGATAATCTGAGCGGTCCGTGTGTTGTTATAGCCTCAAAATCCGGCGCTTGTTCTCCGAGAACCGGAAACGAAATACAGTCACTTGGTTCATCATCACACATACATATCACCTGTAAAATCCTTCTTACATAAGTTCCTCTTCAATTATCTTACCATTCACATACGCAGGCATTCCTGCAAGCAAAAAGGCAACTCTAAGTGCTTCTTCGACCTCTTCCTTGGTTACCCCAAGTGCATGGGCACCCTGCATCTGTGCTTTTATAGCATGCTGATCCCGTAATGCTGCGGCAATAGCTATTGCAATCAGTTTCTTTGTCTTTCGGTTAAGTGCCCCATCATCCCAGACCATCTGATCCAGTTTCATCACAAGATTAAAGATATCTGGATCCGTCTTCTTTAATTCTTTGAATATTCTAGGGACTTTACCAATCTTGTTCTCAAGTTCATCCATATCCTTATCCATAATATCACTCCGTTCTGACCATTGGCTCACCACAGCAGATCAATTCTCCTCCTCCAACCTCTTTTACGACGACAATGTTACCACAGATCTCACATTCATAGACCTCTCCAACTTTAGAGACATTTACCATTTTTGTATCACCTCATACAGATATTTTCATTCAGCTCTTCAAAAACCCATGATGCATATTCCAGAGAATGATGTGGTTATCTCTTGGGTGGGTGTTCTGCATCTTCAGGTGTTTTTACATCAGACCTGATGTGGGTCATTGGCAGGCAGTCATACATCTCACATGAACATGACGGACAGATCCTGAGATCCTGTTCTGATTCGGTCATGTGGTAGGTCTTTCCGCAATCGACACAGACATATTTTCCAGGTCCGACTTTACTTCCTGCTTTGATTCTGCTTTGTTCTGTCATGATTATTACCAATACATACATCCTCATGTAACGTATATAAGCCTAATCAATATTATTAATTATATATTAATATATCTAAATATGTTTGAATTTGATTTTAAAGGATATCGAACGAAATTGATATATTTGTCAGATGATTATTCCTATCGTAGTCAAATGAGCAGCCATATCATTGCGCTCCTTGGTAGTCCGTTACCCAGTGGTAATACAGCAAAATTACTAGATAATGCCATCAGAGGAGCAGAAGAAACAGGATGCACGGTTACAAAAGTAATGGTGCCGGAACTGAAATTCTCCCCATGTGAGGAGATAAATAACTGTCTTATCGAAGAAACATGCTTTTTTAAGGATGATATCACCCCACTGTACCACCAGTTTAAGACAATGGACGGTCTTATCATAGCAACTCCTATCATGACGATGGGAGTTCCGGGAGCGTTAAAATCCTTTATGGACAGGTTTCAGGTATTTTATAATGCCAAATATGAACGAAAGATGCCACTTGTCCCAAAAGAGAAGCGGCACACAAGAAAGACTCTCCTGATATCAATATCCGGCTTAAACTTATCAGACAATTTTGTGGGTCTGAAGATGTCTGTAGATGCATTTTGTGACATTATCGACTGTAAGGTATCAGATGAACTGCTGATTCGTGATATGGACACAAAAAAAGATCTGACCCAGTATCCGGATCTTCTTGACGAAGCATACCAGAAAGGTCTGAATCTAGGAAAAGGAGTATGAACAGATATCAGGAGATTAATCCTTGTTCTTTCATGGATATATACCCGTTTTTCGTGACAATAAGGTGATCTAAGAGATCGATTCCAAGAATTCTTCCTGCCTCAGTCAACTGGCCTGTTATCCTGATGTCCTGCTCTGATGCAGCAAGTGTACCTGAGGGGTGGTTATGTACACAGATAACTGATGCAGCCCGGTCAACAATGGCATCAGCAAAAACTTCACGGGGGTGGACCAGACTATGATTGAGTATCCCCATCGTTATCGTTCGTTTCTCTATCACCTCACCAGCCCCGTTTAAAGTGATACAGAGAAAATATTCCTGTTTTCTGGATCTGATATCTGCGACCAGAGGTAAGACATCCTGTGGATGTGTAATCCTGATGGGGTTATCATCCGGTCTGACACCATACCGGCGTGCCAGTTCAAATGATGCAACCAGAACTGAGGCTTTTGAGGGTCCAATTCCTTCAATTAAGAGAAGGTCATCATAAGACGGAATTTTGTCTCTGTGTATCACCTCTGCAAGTTCAGCAGAGATTTCCCTGACATCATGCCCCTTTGTCCCTCTGCCAATGACGGCAGCTATCAGTTCCTGGTCTGAAAGAGCATCAACTCCCCGTTTTGCTATCTTTTCCCGGGGTCTGTCACGCGAATCAATATCCCGCATCCGTTTCATGAGATACACAGACTGTATCTTTTTTATCCCACTTGAGGATACCTTTTTGTGATGACGTCTTTTTCATCGATACCTCCTGGGAACTCCCATATGTTTCCTTTTTTTATAGGTTGCACTCTAACCAGCTGAGAAAAAGATTAGAGAGAACATAAAGATATTACAGTTTCAGTCACACATATGACTTATGAGTACCGATGAGAATATAATGGACGCTTTTGCCGGGGAATCGCAGGCAAGCAGGAAATACCTGTACTTCTCACAAAAAGCTGAAGAAGAAGGACTGCCCAATGTTGCAAAACTGTTCAGAGCGGCCTCTGAGGCTGAGACGATTCACGCAAAAAAACTTCTTACGGCTGCCGGTAAAATCGGTTCAACTGCTGACAATCTAACTGCAGCTATTGCAGGAGAGACACATGAATTCACCGTTATGTACCCCGAATTTTTAAAGGGAGCAGAACAAGACGGAAATGCAGCTGCAAAAGCGGTCTTTACCTTTGCGAATAAGGCTGAAGAAGTGCATGCCGGGTTATATGAAAAAGCACTTGCTGCAGTGAAAAACGGAACAGATCTCTCTGCTTCACGGTTTATGCTCTGTCCGGTCTGTGGAAATATCACCATCGATAGTGTCCCTGACCGGTGCCCTATCTGTAACGTACCTGGCAGTTCATTCAGAGAAATTACTCTTTAATGTCTGTTTAGATACGGAAGTTACGTTTTGTGACAGGTATCAGTAAAATACCTGTACAACATTTTCTTATAATATTATACCCCATACGGATATGTTGCTGAAATGAAATTGTTTATAGTTATTACATCATTGACATTGGTATTCTTCTGTGCTCATGTCATGGCCTCAGATCCTCCTGATATCATCTGGGATAAAACACTTGGAACCGCCAGTGGGCATGAGTGTGCATTCTGGGTTGCACCGACTTCTGACAATGGATATATTCTCACCGGGATGACGGCACCAGATGATGATGAAGATGTCTGGATTGTCAGGACAGACAGTACAGGCAATCCTCTCTGGGAACGGATTTTTCAGGGAAGTGAAAGAGATTATGGGATGATGATCACAGAGACAGCAGATGGTTCTTTTTTTGCCATCGGATCATCAAAATCATCTGACGGTGATTTCATACAAAACCATGGGGGTGTTGACATATGGGCTGCCTGGCTGGATCGTGATGGAAACACCCTTTTAATGAAACAGTATGGCGGAAGTAGCGATGAAGAGGCTGGAACCGGATTCGAACTGCCTGATGGAGATTATATCCTGTCAGGGTACACATCCTCATCAGACGGGGATGTAACGGATTCACATGGGGGAAATGATGCATGGCTGTTACGCCTAACACCTACAGGCGAGATCCGCTGGCAGAAGACCTACGGAGGATCCAAAAACGAAAATACTGCTCAATCCACCCTTATGAGTGATGGAGGGTACATCCTAGTCGGTGCCGGCTCCTCTGATGATGCAGGAATCACCGGTCACCATACAGGAACAGATTTGCTCCTCATCAGGACTGATGCCAGTGGAAATCCAATATGGCAGCGATATTATGGGGGGAGTCGAAGTGACTGGGGGCATGCTCTCATTGAGACCAGTGATGGCAATATTTTAGCGGCAGGGACAACAGCATCCGATGATGGTGACGTAACGCTCCATTATGGTGCAACAAATATAAGTGATCTCTGGGTTCTCTTACTCTCCCCTGACGGAACAATCCTCTGGCAGAAGACATTTGGGGGCAGCTATTCAGACCTTGCATGGGGATGTACAGAGAATGATGAAGGATATCTCATTATCGGGGACACCTACTCCTTTGATGGTGATCTGGTCGGCAACCGTGAAGACGGAGATATCTGGTTACTCCAACTGGGACGTGATGGTACCCTGTTGTGGGATAAAACACTTGGCGGAAGTAAATATGAGACGGGTTCATCAATTATTTCCACATCTGATGGTGGTATAGCTCTTATTGGGTATACATTATCATCTGATGGTGATGTATCTGACCATCAGGGTCTTTCAGATGCCTGGCTGGTTAAGATGGGGAGCGGACTTTCACCGACTCCTGTAACCCCGGTTACCATACTGCAACAATCCCCCTCCATCCAGATATTCCCAGGTCTTGTTATGGCTCCTACTGACCCTGATAATGACGGACTCTATGAAGATATCAACGGAAACGGGCGTCTTGATTACCAGGATCTTATCATTTTCTATAACCAGATCGACTGGATAAAAGAGCAGCAACCAGTTTCTGCTTTTGATATGAATGGAAACGGTGCAATTGAGATGCAGGATATGATTCTGTTATACCAGGAGGTATAGGATTTTATGGCCCTTCCGGCTTTTTCCTATACATTACTTCTCTTTTTTATTGCTTGTATCATAGGTAGCACTACGGTTGGTGCGGTGACAGTCAGCATACCTGACCAGGAGACCAGGGAGGGAACGGTTCTTTCCATTCCGGTTATATTGGATGAGGCACAGCAGGGACTTGCCGGATATGTGATGGATATCAGTCTTTCAGATTCAGAGGTTGCCAGGATTGTAAACGTTACCTTTCCAAACTGGGCTGGTCTTCACAACGCTGAGATACAGTCAGACAGCAGTGTCTCACTCAAAGCAGTTGATATTTACCAGAGTGTCGAAGACGGAAGTGAAGACATCACACTGGCAACTCTTATTGTTAAGGGAGAGACCCCTGGAACGCTAACAATCCAGCCGCATATCACCACACTTGATGATGATGACGGATATGCAATTACGGCATCTGTCATTCCCGCAACGATGCAGGTTACCACAGGTGGCGGGGAAATCTGGCAACTCCACCTATACCCGGGCTGGAATATGATATCAATTCCGGTGCTATTACAACCAGGAGAAGACACTGCAGCCGCTTTTTCAGGTATTCCGGTAGATGGTCACTCTATCTTTACATTCTCTCCTTCTCAGGGATGGCAAACACTTGACCAGAATTCGGTCATCAGACCAACAGATGCATACTGGATATATACAGAACAGGAAATTTTTATTCCATTCTCTGTTGGCGCCACCTCAATATCAGACAAACAGCTCGTTGCCGGCTGGAATCTTATTGGCATTCCTGGTTCAGTCCCGGTTTATGCAGAGACGGTCCTCATTGGAGCTCCAGAATGGGTTTATCTCATCAGATATGAAGCAGAAACACAGCGGTACCAGGAACCAATTATCAATAGTGTAGAATCCAAAGACAGTGGAATCCTGCTGGTCCCAGGTACCGGATATTGGATTTTTATGCGTGAGAATGGCATATTGTCAGGTAATTAAGATAAAAACCATCAAAACCAATTTATTCTTGTACATACGTTGTATATTAGAAAGTAAAGATCAAACTATGTTGCTATGGGGTTAATCATGAAGTTAAAATATGGGATAATATTAGTATGCCTGATTGGAGTGGTAATCACAGCATCAGCTGTTCCCCCGCTCCCCTATGAATTTTATGGAACCAGTACCATTGATGGTCAACAGGTTCCTTTGGGAACCGAAATTGTTGCAAAGCTGAATGGCACGGTTCTTGGATCCATCACTACAACAGCTGATGGTTTATATGGCGGTACCGGGACATTTGACAAACGGCTGGTAGTAAACACGGGAGAAGATACCATTGGTCAGACCCTTACGTTCTGGATAGGAGATCGTCAGGCTGCCCAGACAGTGACACTGCAGGCTGGTGAATCACAGGAATTACATCTGCTGTTTGAAGAAGGGAAAGAGGCTACCATCGATGCCTCACTGACACCACAACCAGATATGGGGACGCCTGACCTCCCACCAACTCCTGTTCCAACACGGGCACCTCTCTTCAGTGCTCCATTCCTGGCTCTCCTGATAACAGCCCTACTTGCAGTTGCTTTCAGGCGTTACTGATCCGTAACAGATCCTTCTTTTTTACGGGTTTATTCTGACTTTGTTCTGCAGTCTACGGCTCTGTCTGAAAAACAAGTGATACCATATCATCACGTTCAGACAGGATGTAATTACATGGCATTCTCACTTTTATATTGACAATTATCTATATTATTTTAGAATTCCAACCGCAGAGGACGCAGAAGAACGCAAAGAGGGGAGCCCAGGGGTCAGATACTCTGTGAACCACAATCCCCTCCGGGATTTACATCATTTCAATCATCAAACGAATGTCGTTTCAACTGGAAACATCGATGTAAAGAGTGAAAACATGATTGGCAATATCACTTGAAAAATCGAGAGAGCCAGTCTACTCATTCATGTATTCATCTGTTAAATACTTCCAGGTATAAGATCACAATATGCCTACGATAACCATATACAGTACAAAAAATTGCCCGTACTGCAAAATGACGAAATCATTCCTTGACCGGCATAAGATCGTATATAAAAATATTGATGTGGGTACTAATCAGGCTGCTGCAGAAGAGATGGTACAACTTTCCGGTCAGTACGGGGTTCCGGTTATCAAAGTAGATGATGAGATAATAATAGGATTTGATCAGAACCGGTTGCAAAACCTCATTACAAAAGAGAAGAGAGAAACAGCATATGATGTTCTGATAGCCGGTGCCGGCCCGGCGGGACTGACGGCAGCAGTGTACTGTGCACGTAAAAAACTCAAAACACTTATTGTATCTGAGAATATCGGGGGACAGGCACTTGCGAGCTGGGCTATTGAGAATTATATGGGGTTTCGGATGGTCACCGGTGAAGACCTCATGCACCGATTTGAAGAACAAGTCAGAGAAGAGGGAATTGACTTTGAACTGGACCTGGTAACACGAATTACAAAGGCAACAGAGAATTACAAGGTTTTTACAGCCTCTGGGCAGGAATATAGTACAAAATCACTGATACTGGCACAGGGAAAAAAACCACGCAATATTGGTGTCGACCGGGAAGAAGAGTATATCGGAAGGGGACTTTCTATCTGTGCGACCTGTGACGGGCCACTCTTTGCCAATAAAATTGTCGCAGTCGTTGGTGGAGGTAACTCAGCACTTCAGAGCGCAATTGAGATGAGTGGGATTGCGTCTCAGGTGTATCTCATTGTCAGGAGTCATATCCGTGCTGATGCAGTCTATATTGATTTACTTAAAACAAAGACAAATATCACCACTTATCTCAATTATGAAGTGACTGCTCTTGCAGGCAGTCCGATGCTTGAGGAGGCAACAATCCGGGAGCGTAGTACAAAAGATACACTGGTTCTACCTCTTGACGGGATGTTTGCAGAGATTGGATGGGTTCCCAACACCTCCTTTGTGGAGGGGCTCGTAGATCTTAATGAGGAGAAAGAAATTATTATCGATATCAACTGTCATACCAGTGCCCCCGGTATCTTTGCGGCAGGAGATGTCACAAACATCATAGGTAAACAGATAATCATCGCAGCAGGGGAAGGAGCGAAAGCAGCTCTTGAAGTATACACGTATCTCATGACCCATTAACAATCCGGTGTAAAATGGAAATGAGGGAAAGTACCTTCCTGCTATCCCTCTTTCTCAAAAAGAACAATGCGATTGGTATTTGTACCGCCTTTCATATTGCTGATACCCCAGATATTTGCGGTCTTTGTAAAATCCTGCTGATTAATAACAATTCCGGCGCAGGAAAACCCGGCCTTTTTTCCAAGAGGGACGACTACTTCATCAAGTCTGACCGTGCCGCAACTGACCTCTCCGACTTCAAACGCAACCCACCCACCATCCACCGTGATACGAAAGAGTTCATGAAATACATCACCCATAATATTACTCCAGGTACTGATACTGGTTGGAACAGTTATCCCCGTACTCACTTTTTTGTCATCAATCCCGTTAAACCAGCATCTAAGCCAGTTATCTGATGAGTACTGCACCATGTTAAGAAACGGGGGAGAAGTAACGGTCAGCCTGACCGAGTTATCTAAAATGGTATTGGTACATCGTGCATCCTCAGCAAGCAGCATTGCATCTTTGCCTGCAGTCTGTAACCGCAGGATATCATCAGGGGTAAGGCCTTTTATCAGTTGGCGGGATTTTTTCAGGATAATCCCGTTCACATTCCGTAATGGCGGAGTCTGATTTCTCTTTTCATTTATCTTCTTCTGCCGTTTCTGGGTTGTTGCCTGGTTGGGGGGAAGAGTGTAAACAGAAAAGAACCCTGGCGAATGGCCGGTCAGCCGGTTTGTTGCAACCATCCGTATCCATGCATCAAGCATGTCATATTTACCTGATTCTTCACGATCTAACAGATAAGAACGTAATGATACAATACCAGCTTCGGTATCAGGGTGATAAAACATCGAGAGATCCAGGTCTGCTGATGCACCATCAGCCACGGGAATCCGGTTGAGTCTACCAGAAAGTTCACTCAAATCAGGAATGCAGAGCCTTGGTCGTATCAGTACCGAAGATAACGGGTTGATATCATTTGAAATAGGAACCCGGCCTAATAGGCCTGACTCAATAGCTGTTGTTCCCCTTCCACCAAAGGGATCATAAACCCGTTCACCAGGAGCGGTCAGAAGAGAGATGAAAAACCTGGGCAGTTGAGGCTTAAAACACGCCCGGTATGATATCTCATGAATATTTGCAGCCTGCCGCTGACGTGCCGTCCAGAACGCATTGATATACCGGTGTACATCCCCTCCATCCTCCCCATCAATTGAGATCTTGTCTATTATGGTATGATTTGTATTATCACAACTATTCTGGCCGTTTCCATCAGCAGCAACAAAACCAGTGAGATGGTTAATTACTCTCTCATAGTCATTCATGAGAGAGACCGTCATCGTCACGTTTGTCCTGTGCTTCATATCCCTCACGCAATACGGTCAGGAGGTTTTTTACAGGACGATCGGTGTGTTCCTGGATATGATATTCACAGAACGGGCAGACGGTCACCACGATATCAGCACCGGTCTTTCTGATAGCTTCACGACGGTTCTCTCCCAGCGCCGCTGCTTCCTCTGGCATTCCAGATCTGACCCCGCCACCAGATCCACAACATATGGATGGCATTTCAACAAAATCCCTGACCACTTTTCTGAGCAGCTCTCGAGGCTCTGTATGTATCCCCTGTCCCCGCAGTAAATGACAGGGATCATGGTATGTCGCAGTGATTGGCAATGGCTGCACCGGTATAATACCATACTCAGTCAGAATTTCAGTCACATCTTTCACAACAAAAGGAGTGTCAGAATAATCATTCTTGAGGGTTGCACCACATCCGGCACACATCGTCATCACCGTTGTTATTCCACGTGAAGAAAAAGCATTGATATTCTTCTCCTTCAGGTCAGAAATAAACGATGTCTGACCGGTCCTGATAAGTGGAGAGCCACAACAGACCTGTTCAGGGGGAATGATAACACGTATACCATTTCGTTTCATCACCGCAAGCATATCTTTTGCCCGTTCTGGCAGACGACCGTTAAACATACAGCCAACGAAGAACCCGATTTCTCCTCTGACCTCACCATCAGGCTCAATCACCTCATCCACCTCTTCAAGGAAGGTTGGTTTGTCTGATGGAACACTTCTCCCGGTTGTCCGCACCAGTTCTGCAACCTCCTGGTGACGGGGGAGTGTCAGTCCCTTTTTATTTGCAATCTCACGGAGTTTCTCGATAGCCTTTCCCGGGGTCTCGATATTCTTTGGGCAGACCTCGTAGCATTTATGACAGGATGTACAGGTGAAGAGACCATCATCAATAGCCTGTACAATGCGATCTGTATTGTCCCGTGGATCAAGGGCAATCCGCATGAATCCCCGCATTGCAGTCGGACCAAAAAAATCAGTTACATCACAGGCCGGACAGACTGATACACAGGAAAGACACTCAATACAGTCACGGAGAGGTTTTATTGTCAGTATCGCATCATGGGAAGGAAGAACTGCATTCGGACCAGGGGAGATTCGTGGTATCTGATTAATTCCGGGGATAAGATCAACAGTGAGATCTTTTATGACAGGAAGATTCAATGGTTTTATTTCCATCCCATCAGTCGCCTCAGTCACACATGCTAGTTTTGGTTCCCCATTTATCAAAACCGCACAGCTCCCGCACTGACCTGCTTTGCAGCTGTACCGAAATGAGAGCCCGGGATCTATCTCATTGTGGATGGTCTTTAAAACCTCAAGAACCCGTGCACCATCATTTATAGATACTTCATACGGAACCAGACGCCCGGACTCTTCAGTTGCCGGATCCCACCGGAATATAGTGACGTGAATGGTTTTCATGCATCTCTCCTCTTCTCAATGACTGCACCAGTTTTACTAATGCAGGTGTGACCAAATGGTGAATGAAGCGGATCCCAGTTTTGCACAATATCAGTTCTGACATGAGCTCCCCGTGACTCCTGCCGGATAAGAGCAGCAGTCACGACAAGCCGTGCTGTTGTACACATATTTCGGACGGTGCAGCACTCAGCTGCATTTTCTCTGCCAGCTGCCCGTGGAGTCAGCTTCATGAGCCGCTCAATCGTCTGTAAACATCCAGACAGGGCATCACGGTTACGAAAGATGCCGGCACCATCCCACATTGCCCTTTGTAGTTCAGTCATAATAGCAGCAGGAGAGGTGGTTCCTGACCGGTACGAGATAAGCAGATCAGTAACGCCATCTATCATGTGATCGGTATCAGGATGTGATATCTTCGGGCATAATCCTGCTGATTCACCGGCCCGTCTTCCAAAAACCTGGGTATCTGCAAGAGCATTACCACCAAGCCGGTTTGCCCCATGAACTCCTCCGGTCACCTCACCACAGGCAAATAACCTGCTGACTGTTGTGGCACCGGCAGGGGTTATCTTAAGACCGCCCATGACATGATGAGCTGTCGGAGCTACCTCCATTGGTTCATTCCTGATATCAACGCCATACTGCAAAAACTGTTCCAGCATGACCGGAAGACGTTCTTCAATCTCTTCACGTTTCAGGTGTGAAACATCAAGATAGACCCCGCCATGAGCCGTTCCCCGTCCCTCTTGTATCTCAGTGGCAACTGCACGGGCAACTACATCACGGGTCGAGAGCTCCATTCTATCAGGATCATATCGTGCCATAAAACGTTCTCCCTTGATATTTTTCAGCACACCCCCTTCTCCCCGGACAGCCTCGGTGATGAGCCTGCCACGGGCATCCCAGGGGTATACTGCTCCTGTTGGATGAAACTGAACCTGTTCCATATCAATAAGTGTCGCTCCTGCCCGGTACCCCATGGCAAACCCGTCTCCAGTTCCACTTATGGAATTTGTTGAGATATCATAGATACGGGTTCCTCCTCCGGTCGCAAGGATAACGGCATCTGCGTGTACAATGACCAGATCACCCCTTCTGTCAAGCCCGATAAGGCCTGATACCCCGGCATCAGATGATATCAGATCAATAACACTGACCTCATGGAGGGTTTCTGCGCCGCATGCGCCATATCGTTCCATCAGTGTCATCATCATCTCGTGGCCGGTCCGGTCACCTGCATAACAGGTACGGGCAAATTTCTGTCCTCCAAACGGGCGCTGTGCTATGGTGCATTCAGGGGTAACGTCAAATACGGCTCCCCAGCGGATGAGATCGTTCATCCGTTCTGGTGCCTCATCAACGAGAATTCTGACAAGGGCAGGATCATTAAGATATGCCCCTCCCCTCATGGTATCTTCATAGTGGTCATCAGTGCAGTCAGCCTCACACATAACTGCATTGTATCCCCCTTCAGCCATAATGGTGCAGCCACCCTTTCCGGCAATTGTCTTTGATATCAGTATTGTCTCGCCATGAGAAGCGGCTTGTATTGCGGCCCTGACACCGGCACCGCCACTTCCAATGACTGCAACATGACATTCATGTATCTGCTCTCCCAGCATCTTATTAGTAGTGTGGAGGCACCATTAATTAAAGATAGTAAATTTCCGGGTAGCGGCAAAATGAAGCGTATAATGAAGTTTGGAGGCACTTCTGTTGCCAATGCTGATGCAATCGGACGTGCAGTCGCCATTGTCAGAGAGCATCACGAGAATGGTGAGAAGATAGCAGTTGTTGTATCGGCACAGAGCGGAGTTACTGACACCATTATCAGGATGGCAGATGATCTCGCAAAAGCGATGAATCGTGACAGGATTCTCCCCTATATTCAGTCACTGGAGGAACAGCATCTGACTACTTTAAAGGGGGTTGCACCAGACACATATGAAGAGGTAGCAACGGTCATCAGACATCATCTTGAGACTCTTTCCAACTTCCTCCATGCAGTCTACCACTTAAGGGAACTGACCCCACGCTCACGGGATTATATCAGTGTCTTTGGTGAACGACTCAGTGCACCGATTGTGAGTGCAGCACTCAGGCATAAGGGAGTACCCTCAGTGGTATTAGACGGGTGTGAAGCAGGTATCCTGACCACTGCGGTCCATAGTGACGCCATTGCACTCCCAGGCTGTGCGGACCGGATAAAACACCGGGTTGAACCACTGATGAAAGATTCAGTTCCGGTAATCATGGGTTTTATGGGCTGTACAGAGGATGGAATTATCACCACACTCGGACGGAGTGGATCTGACTATACTGCTTCTATCATCGGTAATGCCCTTGATGTGGACGAGATATGGATCTGGACAGATGTTGACGGGATTATGACAACCGACCCACGTCTGGTCAGCTCAGCACGGGTGATTCCGTCTATCTCATACATCGAGGTGATGGAACTCTCATACTTTGGTGCAAAGGTTATGCATTCACGTTCAGTAGAACCAGCGATGCAGAAAAACATCCCGATATGGGTAAAAAATACCTTTCACCCCCATATTCCCGGAACCTGTATTATCAAGAGTCAGCACACAGAGTCGCGCGTCGTCAAAGCAATTACCTATATCAACCGGGTCGCGGCTATTAACATCACCGGTGCCTCTATGATAGGCAGACCGGGAGTTGCTAAAACCATCTTTTCAGGTCTTTCCGGAGCAGATGTAAACGTGATGATGATATCACAGGGGTCATCTGAGGCAAATATCTCACTTATCGTTGAAGAGTCCCAGGCACAGACTGCTCTTAATGCGCTACGAACACTGATTGACCGGTGCATGGTCAGAGAGATTACTGCCAACACAGATGTCTGTGCTGTAGCGGTGGTTGGAGCAGGAATGACAGGTGCACTGGGAACAGCAGGAAGGACGTTTACCGCTCTTGGAAAAGCAGGAATTAATGTGATGATGATATCGCAGGGATCATCAGAAGTGAATATCTCATTTGTTGTCAGTCAGAAAGATGGGCCGGAAGCGGTCAGAATTCTGCATGATGAATTTATGTTATCAGAGGTCGCTGATGAGTCATAACAGGGAAGATGCATACCAGAAGGCCGGGGTTGATATTGATCTCGAATCTGCGGTTGTATCTGCACTCATCAGCCGTCTGACATTTCGCCGTGAAGGATCGTTTCCCATGGCAGGAAAAACCGGACATTTCGCGGGTCTTATCTCATTTGGTGATTATTATCTGGGGCTGGTAACGGACGGGGTCGGGACCAAGATGCTTATCGCGGATCTGCTGGGCGACTGGAGAACGGTAGGAATTGACTGTGTTGCGATGAATGTCAATGATCTGTATGTCATGAATCTTGAGCCGATAGCCTTTGTTGATTACATTGCATCCCCATCTTTTAATACAGAAACCATGATGCAGATAGGAGAAGGGCTCAATGAGGGCGCACGTCTCGCAAATATGAATATTGTCGGTGGTGAGACTGCTACCTTAAAGGGACTGGTTAATGGTCTTGATCTTGCCGGGGCATGCCTAGGGGTCCAGAAACAGGGCAATATTGTTACCGGTGAGGATATCAGACCTGGTGATTTGATTATCGGAATTCCATCTTCAGGAATTCATAGTAACGGGCTTACACTGGCACGAACCATTGTTGAACAGTATGCCTCATTCTCGTCACAGATGACATCAAAAAAGACGTTTGGTGAGGAACTCCTCACGCCAACACGAATTTATCATGAAATTCCTGCACTCTGCAACGAATGCAGAATTCATGGGATGTGTCATATCACCGGGGGAGGCCTGCTGAACTTTTTACGGCTCTCGCCCTATGGGATTGAGATAACCAGTCCACTTGTACCTCATGAGATATTCTCCTGGATGCAGAATGCTGCATCAGTCCCGGTGCAGGACATGTATCGCACCTTTAATATGGGAATGGGATTTGCCTGTATTGTTGATCCTTCAGATGCTGCTTATGTCTGTAATATGATACCTGATGCACAGGTTGTCGGAAAAGTCATCCCCGATGCAACCGCCCGTATTCTTGGAGAAGAGATCACCTGATCTCTTTATCCGGGATGTACAACTCCTGAACCGCTTTTTCAGAGTCTATAAACGAGATCCCAAGTGGGTCACGTATGATGATAGTTAACGACTGCTCTCCTGTGAGAGCATCAGATAATTTTTTTATGAGTGTCTCTGCCTGTCTTCGTTCATCATCTGAAGCAGAGAGCAGTATTGTATCAAGAACTGTTTCAACACGACGAATAACACCTTCAATATTGGAGACAAAGCCTTCACATCCCGGACCCGGGTCAATTGAAACACCTATCTCAGGAATAGTTATCGTCGCTTTCATGCTCCTTACAACCCGGACAGACAGATCCTCCTGTGAACTGGCAACAAACCTCCAGGTGACCGGCTCTTTTGAAGAGAGAGACTGCACATCAGTATACCGGTACCCGCATGACTGACAGGTCATATGACAGATGAGGATATCAGAAAAGTATGGAATTGTCTCAGTATCATAGATAAATTCACCGTCAGCGCCACAGACTGGGCAGGTCCCACATAATCCCTTGTCTGTCAGTACCTGCCACCTCCACCGATCCGTTCCCGTGAGATCCTGACCATGTGGGGTGTAATAATAACATACTGCTGGTCACCAAGACCAACAATGTCTCCGCCGATATCTGAAGCAACCTGCTTGAAATCTTTGAGCATCCGTTCACAGTTGATTTTATCCATTCTGAGTTTTGAGATATCAACGATGACTATGTTACCCTCATAAATCTCGTTTTTTATTATCTGACTCTCTTTGAGATCAGTAATGGTTGCTATCCTGACATAGAGTGCGGGCTGACTAAACGCGTCTGCTTCTGCAGAAGCAAGGTCAACTTCAACGTAATCATCAACATCAGCAGGTTCTTTTCTGCCAAGCAGCCGGTCTTTAATTCCCATAGTTCATCCTTTTACGTCGATACTATTAAAATTTCCTGTTTTTAGCGAAACAGAGATGACAGAAGAGATAGGTTTTTCTTACATCTCAAGATTCCAGAGATCATCACCGATGTAATGAAATGTTTTTATTACTTTTCCAGTGGTACAGGCCCGAAGGTCATCGGCATCATACAGGGCTATCCCAAGAGCTAACGGTTTTCCATGTGTCTCATCAACAATCTGAACCGGCCGGCCGGCGCAGACATCATCGGTTACCTGTACTATCCCGGGACGCATAATGTCTGCACCGTTAATCACATAGGGTATCGCTCCCATATCTATAGTGACCCGTCTCTCGGGAAATGGTCGCTCGAGAGCTCCTACAAGTGTCGGAAAGAGCATTCCTTCCCGCTCCAGTAACAGCGGTTTTTTGTCGATAAGATAGATCTGGATGGTTCCACTTGTACTCACGAATTCTATCTGTTTTGATGCAAAAAGGTCAGCTGAAGACCCTATCTCCTTTAATAATTCATTCTCTATCCGGGTTATATGAGATTTTTTTATGGGATGACGCTTCTTTGTCTGAATTTTTGACATTCGTATATCTGTATGAAACTTCCCTGACAAAAGGTTCGTGTAGTACACAGGCAACGGTTAAATAGGTCTGTCACGCAATAATAAAAACCTAAACGAATTAGCAGGGTTAGTATATGACTAAGAGACCGTTGGATATTTTAGACCAGGTTTTAAATCGTGAACCTGTACTGGTATCTCTTAAAGGTGGACGCGAGATCCGGGGCGTACTTCAGGGATATGACGTACACATGAACCTTGTTTTAGACAAGGCAGAAGAAGAGATAAATGGGGTTATGCAGGCAATCGGTACCCTAATCATTCGTGGAGATAATGTCATTTACATTTCTCCATAACATCAATATTGAGGTAATTCATGTCAAAAGGAACACCATCACGTGGTAAACGACAAACACAGAGTCACATCACCTGCAGGCGATGTGGTAAGACATCTTATCATAAACGACATAAAATCTGTTCATCATGCGGATTTGGAAGATCAAGCAAATTGCGTTCATATCGTTGGATAGCTAAAAGACCAAAAATCCCCACTCATTAAACAATGTGTGGTATCGTTGGCATCACTGGCAATGCTGACGTTTCATTCTCCCTTTATTATGCCCTGTATGCACTTCAGCATCGTGGGCAGGAGAGTGCGGGTATTGCAACCTTCGATGAAACCGGTTTTTGTAAGCATAAAGGACAAGGGCTGGTATCGGAGGTATTTAATGGAAATAAGCTCGCAAATTTGAAAGGAAAGGTTGGAATCGGGCATGTCCGGTATCCAACCACCGGGGAGAACCGGCCTGAGAACATTCAGCCATTTTTATTTCAGTTCCAGAATCATACCATTGCAATTGCACATAATGGTAATCTGGTCAATTATCAGGAAATACGGACTAATTTTGAGGAAAAAGGTCAGATATTCTGGTCAACATCAGATACTGAGATAATCTCAAAAGTTATTACAGAAGAGATCAGGTGTGGCGGCACCATTGATGATGCAGTCAGGCGGTGTATGCAGCTGCTCAGGGGATCATACTCAGTCGTTATGCTGATAGATGGTGATCTCTATGCATTTAGGGATCCTTATGGAATTCGCCCTCTCTGTTTCGGATACACTACAGACGGAGTGGTTATTGCTTCTGAGAGTGTTGCCATTGATGCACTTGGGGGGACATGTAAGCGAGACGTTTTCCCTGGTGAGATGATTGGAATTACCGCTGATGGGTTTCGTTCCCGTCGTTTCACTGTTGCTGACCATAAAGCACACTGTATATTTGAATACATCTATTTTGCCCGCGCGGACTCCTATATTGATGGTGTCCTGGTATATGATGTTCGTCGGAGGATTGGCGGATTAATATCAGAGGAAGCACCTGTCAAGGCAGATGCAGTCTGCACGGTTCCTGACTCAGGGACTGCATATGCAGTAGGATACTCTGAAAAATCAGGAATCCCGTTTGTTGAGTGTCTGATAAAAAACCGGTATATGGGCAGGACCTTTATTATGCCAACCCAGGAATTAAGGGAGATGGCAGTCAGAATAAAACTCAATCCGATAGCAGATCACTTGAGAGGCAAGTCAATCGTGCTTGTTGATGACTCAATTGTACGAGGAACCACCTCACGACGTATCATTGAGATCATGCGACAGGCAGGGGCAAAAGAGATTCATATGCGTATCGGTTCTCCCATGATAACAGCACCCTGCTATCTTGGTGTAGATATGCCGACGAGAAATGAGCTAATCGGGAGCAGATGTAATGCAAAAGAGGTTAAAGACAGGATAACGGCAACGACACTACATTATATCTCTCTGGATGCACTGGTCGAATCAATTGGAAAACCGATATCAGATCTCTGTACCGGATGTCTGACCGGGCGGTACCCAATTGAGATAGGAAATGAGATCTGCGAAGAACGTTCGGTTGATTTCATAGAATCTGACTTTCAGACTCCTCTCTTTTCTGAACAGACCTGATGAATTATTTTTCTGATAAGAGAATCCTTTTTTTTTACTGCTAAAAGGCTGCTTATTGTCTAAATATAAAGAAATCATAGAGATTAGTACGGGAGTAAATTATCCTCTCCTGCAGGTGTCAGACATGGTACGTGTATTTCGTGACTACACCTCTCATCGTATTTTTTTCTCATCTCATTTCAAAAAAAAAGTTCTTCTATGATGCAGATATTAAGAAGTAACGTGGTGAGATCCACTTATCCTTCAGATACCATCTGCCGGGAGTAAGAAACAGACCTGATAAAGAAGTACCCGACTATTCCAAAGGTTATAACCGGTGAGACCCATTTCGGAATTAAAAAACCAAAACTATCCAGCAGCATGATAAACCCAAGGAAAAAGATTGAGTACATAGCCCCATTCTTTAAAAATACATATCTGCGGATTCGGTCAATGTTACTTATTGTAAGTTGTCTGACTGCAATAGCACCAAGTGCATTTCCAATGAGAATGAGGGGAACCGATAACGTAAACGCAAACGCACCAACCACACCATCAATAGAAAACGTTGCATCTATCACCTCAAGATATAGGATCTTACTCATATCAGAAAGACCAGTGCCAAGTAATTTTTTCTCCTGAAGCTCGGCATTTTGTCTGAATCCATGAACGATAAAGAATGCAGTGGATCCAATGACTGCAGAAAACGCCATCAGTGGATTTTTATCGAGTGCTAACCAGACAATGGCTGCCAGAAAGATCGATACAATTGCATAAAACCAGACTCCTTTTGAAGATAAATACCGTTCTCCAATAAGGCCGAAATGTTTCTCCTCAAGAAATAACCAGTGAAGAAAGAGAAATATGAGAAATACTCCTCCCCCGGTAAGAAGGAGCGGAGTAGACTGTTCTATTGCATCTTTTACATCCAAAGAGTCACTAAACATCGCAGTAAAGGCTTCCCAGAGGGATAACTCTGGTGCAGAGAGCCAGATGAGGAGGAGAGGAAGAAGCCCCCTCACTACAAAGACCGCAAATAAGATTCCCCATACAAGAAACCATCGTCGAAACTTCTCCTGCATCGTCCCGAGGACTTCTGCATTAATTATAGCGTTATCAATACTACAGATGATCTCAAATAGGCAAAGCCCGGCTATTGTTAGAAGAATGGGGAAGATATCCACATTATATATTTATTTTAGAAGATTATGAAGGATCTGGCAGACCCTAAAATGATATGCAAAAATACCTCAGCGAAATGCGATTTTCATATTCTCTTTCAGGGGCATTTACAGGAGGGGAACAAGCGTAAAAGATGGCTTTATCTGAAAAACAAGTGATATTATGACTAATCCATATTACTTAAAAAATCGACAGAGCCAAAATATTGTTATCAGGTGAAACGATACAATCTATCAGGGCTGGCCATTTGTATCGTCAGTATCAAGATGTCTTTTAGTATGGATGTAAACCTCAATGGCGGCATCAAGATCACAAATAAGATCAGAGATTGCCTGATATCGGTCAATTGGATGCTTGGCAAGAGATTTCATGATAAGAGCATCAAAGGGAGAGAGGGAAGAATCTGATACAGATGGCAGGGGAGGGATAAAGGTAATAATTGAGGATGTAACTTCGCCTACTCCTTCTCCAATAAAAGGCTGGCATCCGGTCAGAAATTCATACATTACAACTCCAAGCTGATAGATATCAGTCCTTGCATCAGGTCTTCCAAACGTTCGTGGAGAAACCTGCTCAGGCGAAGCATAATTAAGTGAAAATGCTATCATTGTTGTATCATTGGAATCTGATGTCAGCCGTGAGAGACCCCAGTCAGTTATCTTTGGCTGCCCGTCATCACCAATGAGAATGTTTCTTGGTTTGATATCAAGGTGAACCACGCCCTCCTCATGGGCATATAAGAGTCCCCTGGCGACCCCCCTGATGACCTCGAGTACATCAGGAACAGCTGAAGGCCGCATCCATTCATCAAATGAATGGGAAACGTATTCCATCTCAACATAGGGAACCGGCAGGATGTTTGCGGTATATACTTTGACAATATTCTGGTGGGTTAAGTTTCTCCAGTTGCGCATCTCCTTTAAAAAGGACGTGCCAGTCTTTTCATCAAAATGGGCAGGAACCTTTATTGCAACTCGTTTTCGATCACTCAACCGGATACCCATATACACCCGGGCAGCTCCCCCTCTTCCTATCATACACAGTTCTCCATATTTCTCTTCAAGAGCAACGGGAAATCCGGTATTATTCAGGGTGCGTGTTGTTTCTTCACCTCCGATGAAGGTATCGTTCTGGTCATTCTCCCAGTGCATGTACTCATGGCCTTTTCTAACCGGTTCAAGTTCTATCTTTTGAAATGTCCGGTAATGGATGATAGCAACAATGATAGATAGAACAAGTATGGCTGAAACAAAGAGATCCGGAATAATTCTCCCTCCTGAAAAATACTCCAGGGAATGGGTTACGACCAACGCAAGAGCGGCAAAAACAATATGAAAGAGGTGGATAACAGGAAATGCCTGTTTTATAGAGACGCTGTATACCAGAGCAAGAGAAGAGAGTCCGAGATAGAGCTGGAAAAAGAGAGCAATCCAGAGGAGAAATGCAGTGAGCTCATATGCTTCAAGAGCACTGCCAGTGAGAATAAATGAGGAGAGGAGCAGGAGGCCTGCCAGCACCAGGTACACGGCAATACAGATTCTGATAAACAATTTTCCCGTATTAGCCTTATAACCTGCAGAAAATCGTCTGCCACTGCCATAGAGAATTATTAACAGGAGTAACGCGCCGCCATAGATACCAATTACCATCATTGAGTTGACCGGAGCTGATGCCTGATCCATGGTACTCTTCCCCTGCTCAATAAGATGGTCAACATTTGTACTGTAGAGGATGGTGAACTCAGTTGCATTTGTTCGAGACTGCCCAGGTGCAGGAACTGCCCATACATGCCTCCCTTTCGTCAAAATTGGATTGAGTAATACCACCATATCTTCTAACTGTTCCGGTGTATTGGCGATATATACCATCTTTCCTTCAGGACAGAGAGCAGATGATACACCTGGTTCTGATACCGCTCCTATGGCAGGTGCAGAACAGATGAAAAAGAGAATCAGTACGGCAGCGCACAATGTCCAGTCAGGCATATTTTTTATGTACATAAGTGGTCACGCCCTTCCCATTGAATGTATTGGCAGGTGCTTCAGGTCTGAAACCTGACAGAACTGATCTTCACCAATGAATGCTCTTATGCGTGCCGCCTTTGGTCCTGAACCAAGGACAATGATATCCTGGTTGTGGATGTGATACCGGGTAAAGGGCTTAAGCATCTCGTTATTCAGATATGTCCCTCCGGAACTGTTACAGTCCTCAATATACCAGTCTGGAAATACCCGGGTAATTACTGCATGTGGTTTAGAGATACGCGTAACCCCCCGGTATGAACCCGGGATTATGATATCCCGCTTTGATTCAACCCCTGCCATGCCCTCTTGATCTTCACGTCCGACTGACAATGACTGGTAGGCAAGTTCAAACACCATCCCATCTCCTGCTCCTCCAAGGATGACCAGTGAGGATTGCGACCGTTTCAGATACTCTTTCATCTGCTTTGCAGTATGGTCTGCAATAGTTGCTAACTCAGCAGATACGATAGACGTATTCTTTCCTATGGAATCACATTCTCCAAGAATCGTCTGGATAAGAGAGGGGGGGGTGCTATAAAACCAGGTAAGGGTGCCTTCACTGGGCATAACTACAGGCCACCTGATGACAAGTCCCATTGTAACAAAGGTGTTGAGATGTTCTTTAATCTCTGATTTCGAGCGATTCACCATTTGAGCGAGCGTGCTGATTGTTCCATGCTCTTTCATCAGGCAGGAAAGAATAGTCAGGGAAAGGGGATCCTGTAATATCTCAAAATATCGTCTCATTTCTCCGGGGATCTCATCACTAGTAATACTCATTCTATGTATCCTATTTGAAATTTTAGTTCTGCATGTCGTTTAATTTGTATTTGGTGTATCATCGTTTCTAAAAAGGGATTTTTTTGTATAAAGTACTAAAAACATTATGGTACTATGGTCATCGTTTTGTATAGGGTACCTGCAGGATACTGAATGTAGTCAATATTTCTGAACCATGGTATTTTTCTTGTATCTGATTTTTACCATCTGATATTTAAGGAATTGTATCACCTGGCTTCATAGGTAAAACCACATGGTTCTTTGGACCATACAATTACTGGCACTATTATGTCTTTTTGTTTCAGGTATAATCCGTAGATTTTCAAATACCCGTTCATGCGTCCATAAAAGGGAAATCCAGTTTTTATCATACTCATTATATTTCGTATCTGATTTCCGATTATCAGTGACAGAGATGACAGAAAAGATGTTTCAAGATGATATCGGTGCCTGCGATATACCAGTTGCATGTTGAAAAACGGTCTTTCACTGAAGGGAATACCACAATAAAGAGGAATCTGACAGCCTCATTACAGTAACCCCCGGTTTCATACCAGAATCAGGCTGGGTCGGGAGATCGTGGTGCACTTTTACATATGCAAATCTAGTAGTGGTGCAGCTAAACAAATAATATTAGTATGTGTGCACCAAAAAGTACGTGATGGTTCGGTATTCAGTCACCATGGATGACAATATGACAACGTGTATTGATGCAGAATGCGCAGCCCGAAAAATATCACGTTCTGAATGGATAAGTGAGGCATGTGAACAACAGATGAGTGCACTTGCAGGGTATGGAATCGCTCCCCCCTGCAATAATTCAGGTTTGGTGACTGAAGATACTCCTACGGTTATCAGACATAATATGCAGGATTATGATGAGACATATCGTAATTTCAGAATAGATGTGCCTGAATTTTTTAATTTTGGATTTGACGTTGTAGATGCATGGGCAAAAAAAGATCGGAATAAACTTGCTATGATCTGGACCAATCAACAGGGTGAAGAGAGGTATTATACGTTTAGAGACCTTTCACGACTTTCAAATCAAATAGTCAATATGCTTATAAAATATAAAATAGGCAAAGGAGATCGGGTGCTTCTCATGCTACCACGGGTTCCGGAGTGGTGGTTTGCGGTGATAGCACTAATAAAGGTTGGTGCTGTCTATATTCCAGCTCCGACGATGCTTACTCCAAAAGATCTTAAATACCGGGTTAACGCTGCTGAAGTAAAGATGATAATAACGAATGAGGAAAATGCATCGAAAGTTGAGGAGATCTGTTCTTCGTGTCCGACTGTTAAAACACGAATGCTGGTAGATTCCAGAATAGATGGCTGGATATCATATCTGACTGAACTTGATTATCCGGCTCCCGTCTCATCTCATATTGTCAACATGGAAGGAATGCGAAAGACCCGTTCATCAGATCCAATGTTAATCTTCTTCTCATCAGGGACCACCGGGGATGCAAAAATGGTGCTCCAGCCACATAGTTATGCTCTCGGCCATATTATCACCGCCCGGTTCTGGCATGATCTACACAGTAATGATCTCCATTTTACCGTATCTGATACTGGTTGGGGAAAGTCTGCATGGGGGAAGCTCTTTGGCCAGTGGATTGAGGGAGCTGCCATCTTTGTGTATGATTACCGCTGTAAATTCAATGCAACTGAACTATTGCCTCTTATAGAAAAGTATGGCATTACTACGTTTTGTTGTCCTCCGACAATATACCGGATGCTGATTATGGCAGATCTGAAAAAGTTTGACTTTTCAGAACTGCGTCACTGCACCAGTGCAGGAGAACTAATAAATCCTGAGGTTATTAAGGCATGGAAAGCGGGAACCGGTCTTACTATCTATGAGGGATACGGTCAGACTGAGACAGTCCTTGTGCTTGGATCATTTCCCTGTATGGAGCCAAAATTTGGATCAATGGGCAAACCATCACCGGGATGGCGTGTCGAGCTGCATGATGATGATTACAATCCTGTACCACAGGGAGAGGAAGGACAGATAGCTATTCATCTCAATCCAAGGCCGGTCGGACTCTTTGATGATTATCTATTAAATCCAGAAGCACACGAGGAGTCATTTCATGGTGATTTTTATTACACAGGTGACCGCGCCTATATGGATGCAGACGGGTATTTCTGGTTTGTAGGGAGGAATGACGATGTTATCAAAGCATCAGGATACCGAATCGGACCTTTTGAGGTCGAAAACGCATTGATTGAACATCCGGCGGTTCATGAAACAGCAGTTATCGGTTCTCCGGATATTATTCGTGGTTTTATCGTCAAGGCATTTGTTGTACTGAATGAAGGATATGTGCCCTCAGATTCACTGGTAAAAGAACTGCAAAAACATGTAAAAACGGTAACAGCACCTTATAAATACCCACGCCAGATTGAATTTGTCACAGCACTTCCAAAAACGATATCAGGTAAGATTAAGCGCAAAGATCTCAGAGAGATGGAGATGAAGCGGTCAAAAAACTCGATACAGGATGAGTAGAACAATATTCCCATTTTAGGGGAAGAACACATATGGCCATACACAGCAAAAAAGACGAAAAACAAAACTTCTCATTTTGAGATGGTCATTAATGCAGATAGACAATAATACTATAATTATCCTCTGATCTCTTCATAGCCTGATTCATAATATCGGTTGCGATAATCCGTGCATCATCAGAGCGTGTACATGAGAGAATATCTTCTTTTTTGACATAATCGTGGATGCCATCACTGGAAAGCAGGAGAATGTCTCCCCTCTCAAGGGAGAGGCGGTAATGGTCTGTCTTAAGATCTATCCCAATAGCATGTGTAAGGATATGCCGGTGTGGGTGATCCATCGCTTCATCTTCGGTGATGACCCCCATCCTGTACAGTGTCCTGACCGGCGTGTGGTCATCACTCTCACAGACTATAACCCCGGATCGCGCAAGCATCAACCGTGAATCCCCGGTATTGGCGGCAATCGCTTCATGATCCCTGATAATTGCAGCAATAAGTGTCGTTCCCATTCCCGCTTTCTCATCATGTGCCATCCCGATAACTGCCTTGTGAGCTGCAGTAAATGCACCAACCAGCATATCAGTGACTTCTTCTGCACGCATCCGTGGATTATAGGAGGTTTTTACTATTTCACAAACCGTTTTTATTGCAATCGCAGAAGCGACTTCACCTGCTGCATGACCTCCCATTCCATCTGCAAGGACTGCGATGAGACCATCAGGTAGTGCATCAATTGCAATTGCATCCTCATTTGAAGAGCGAATGCCTTGATCAGAGAGGCCGAATATTACCCGCTTATCCAGCAAGGGTGTTTCTGTGTTACATTCCATTACGTCTGCTCAGTATTCGTGAGGGAAAGGAATAGCTAGCTCTCTTCAGGCAACGTTTGGTATGCTAATGATAAAACGGGCTCCCTGAGGTCCTTTTCCAAGTACAATGATATCCCCGTCACTGAGTGGAACCATCTCTTTAAGGCCAAGTTGTGTGTCATTCACAAAGGTTCCACCAGTGCTACCTGAATCTTCGATATGCCAGACTGCATCTATTTTCTTGAGACGTGCATGCGGGTGTGATATCCGTGTCACTGATCCATAGAGGCTTGAGAGGATGATATCACGATCCGGATCAATTCCATCCCGTATATGTTTATCCTCACGACCAATAAGAATCGAACTCACACGCAAGGGATATACTTTCCCGTCATCGTGTCCTCCAATCTGCATAAGAACTGGTACAGAACCCTCCATTTTATCGCTTAGCTGTTGTCGTATTGCAGTCAGTTGTCCGGCAAGTTCATTATCTGCTGCAGGGATAGAAATATTTGAAAAAACACCCAGATTTCTCACGATTGCTTCCAGTCCTCCTGGCTGTAGTGAATATTTCCAGACCGGGTGAATCCCTTTCGATGATGTATCACTCATTCCAGGTTCTTTTCGAATAACACCTGCAAGAAGGAGTTTATTTAAGTGTTTTTTTGTATTTTCATAACTGGTTTCAATATCTCTGGATATTGCCCGTACATCTTTCGGATGATGTTCAATCGCTTTTAATATCCGCAGACGTGTAGCACTTCCGAGTACATCGAGATAGTCAGATAACTCTTCTAAAAATTCAGGATCTTTATCAATAATCAGGGTATGAACATTCTCTCCGGTAACCATATGGTATCAGCTCCTGCTTAGTACTTGGGCATCTGTGATATAATCTATCCGGCCTGATAAACACGTGGATATCATTCCTGATGGCGATAACCCAGGCATCAGGGTTTGTGTATATATCAGATATCGTAACTGTCCTATTGTGATATGAATACAATAGGGAATGATGGTCCTCATTAAAAAAGCCTTGATCCTCCTGAGACGATGGGAGAACCAACTGGTTCAAAGTGTCTTTGCCAGTTCTTTCTCTGTCGGGGGGGTTGTGTAAAAAATTATTGTTTCATGAGGCCCGGGACTGCAAACCGTCTCTCAAGAGCGTTTATACCGATGGTAGCAATAGTTACCATAGCCAGGTAAAAAAGTGCTACAACAATGAACGTCTCGGTAAACATGAAGTACTTAGATGCAACCAGTTTTGCAGCACCTGTCAGTTCTATTACCGTAATCACATAGGCAAGTGACGAATATTTTATAAGATAGATAAATTCGTTTGATATTCCAGGAATGGCTCGCCTCAGTGCCTGGGGGAGGACGATATTAATGATTGCCTGTCTTTTTGTCATACCAAGTGCTTTTGCTGCAATCAGTTGACCCTGCTGCACTGACAGCATAGCACCCCTAATGTATTCAGAGTTATATGCAGAATTACAACAGATAAATCCGATGACCGAAGCGGTAAATGCAGAGAAGGTTATCCCAATTGAAGGAAAACCAAAGTAGAGAATAAAGAGAAGGAGGAGAAGAGGGCATCCCTTAAAAAATATGGTATACCCTTTACAGAACTCTACAACTATCTTTGAGCCATACGTCCTCCCGATAGCAAGACCAATACCAAGCAACAGACCAAAAGGAGCAGTAGCTGCTATCAGCTGGAGGGTTATGACGGTTCCATATAAAAGGGCAGGAAAAAGAATTGTGGTCAGGAATAGTATCTGGTCCATATTGACTCCTGTTACTCGTTAAAATCCCGGAATTGCCCGATAAAAGCTTTACAACGCTCATACCGGGGGTCATTTAAAAGCTCCTGTGGGCTCCCCTGTTCGATGACGGTTCCATTCTCCATAAAGAGGATCTCGTTTGCTGCTGAACAGGCAAATCCCATCTCATGCGTCACGACGAGCATGGTCATCCCTAACGCTGCAAGTTTCTTCATCACTTCTATGACTTCACGGGTCAGTTCAGGATCAAGAGCTGAGGTTGGTTCATCAAAGAGGATAACGTCTGGATCCATGGCTAATGCCCTGGCAATGGAGACCCGCTGAGCCTGCCCGCCAGAGAGCTCTGCCGGGTAATGATCGGCCCATTCTGCCATGCCAACCTGGTTAAGTTCATACATCGCCTTTTCCCGAGCTTCTTTCGGACTCATCCGTAATACCTTGATGAGAGCGACCTCGACATTTCTCACAGCGGTAAGATGATCAAAGAGATAAAAATTCTGAAAGACCATCCCGATACGCTGGCGGAAATAATTGATACGTGGCCCTGCATGAGTTACTTCTTCTTCATGCAGCCATATCTGCCCCTTATCCGGAATTGTCAGCTGATTAATACACCGCAAAAGGGTACTCTTCCCTGTTCCGGATGGCCCGATAAAGCACTTTGTCTCTCCTTTTCTGACATGAAAGGAGACTCCTTTGAGAACTTCTTTATCTCCATATGATTTGTGGATATCTTCTACTCTGAGGATATAATCCGTGGTTCCCATTTTATAACGCTCCTTCTCCGCATTCTCCAAATCCAGGAATTTCAGTCTTCTTTTCAAGAATATTAAGCCCTTTCATCCCGGCATAGTTAAGCATAATGAAGATGAATGCACAGACGATATAGATGGGCATCGTTATGTACGTCTGAGAGACAATCTGTGATGCCCGTGTTAACAGTTCAGCAACTCCAATGGCATAACAGACTGATGACTCAGTCAGCATCTCAGGATATTCATTGGACCATCCGGGGAGTGCAATTCGCATTGCCTGGGGAAGAATAATACTTTTAATCGCAATGAACCTGCTCATACCAAGTGATCGTGCAGCAGTCATCTGTCCTTCACTGATAGACTGAATAGCGCCCCGAAAAATCTGTGACTGGTACGCAGCTCCTCTCAGTCCAAGAACTGTTCCTCCTACAATAAATGCCGGTACTCCTTGTAGTCCAATATTTGGAAATATTCCAAAATAAAAGAGAAACAGTAAAACAAGAACAGGTAGACCACGAAAAAACCAGACATATGTTGATATTACAACCTGCACGGGTTTTGATCCATAAATCTGACCCAGAGCCATTGGTAATCCCATAAGAAGTCCTATCCCAAGGGAGCATGCCACAAGCCCGAGTGTTGTCAGTACTCCCTGTACCAGGTATGGCAACCACTCAGCAAGAATTAAAAGGGTGCTCATGTAAGTCCTCCTTCTGGCTTATCCTGGAAATTACCAGGGTTAAATCCGGAGAAATAAAATATTGCTGTCATAGTCCCTCAAAAGAAGAAGAATTACAGATCTTCCTCTGAAAAAAGGGTATCAGAGATGTAATAGGACTACATCTCGTATTTTTCTTGGAGTTCTTTCCAATACGGGTCATTCATAAGTTGTAAAAGACCGTCATTAATGATTGCCAAAAGTTCTGTATCCTCCTTTCTGATGGCAACACCATACTCTTCACCGGTATCAATATCCCCGATCTTGATGAGTGGTTTACCTGCAATCGCATCCAGCAATGGTGGTGTATCATAGATGATGGCATCAAGGCGTTTATTCTGGAGATCCTGAGCAACGTTCGGGAAATTATCATAGGTGATAAGGTTGCCTGCAGGCATCTTGCCGGTTGCAATGAGATGCTCCTCAACCCAGAAGGCACCAGTAGTTCCACGCTGTGCTCCGATGACAAGATTTCCTGCCATAAAATCATCCATGGTCTTTCCTGACTCGTCATGGACCGCAACTGACTGATTTACTTTCCAGTACGGGTTGCTGAAGTTGACCATCTCTTTTCTCTCGTCGGTGATGGTCATTCCTGAGTATACCATGTCAATCTTTCCTGCCTGCAGTGCCGGAATGATACCATCCCATGCCATTGGCTGGATCTTTACATCAAATCCTTCCTTTTCTGCGATCCAGGAAATAGATTCCACATCAAACCCCTGAGGGGTTCCATCTGCTTCAATGTAACTGTACGGTGGGTATTCCCCATCGATTCCCACGATATACAGAGGACGCTCCTCTGTTACAACCGGTGTATCCGTTGTTGTGCATCCGACCATAAGAAGAAGGAGTACAAGAATTACTCCTACCAGCATACTACAGATCTTACCATTCATGTGATGT
>Ga0265592_1000123_pt1 | contig 47522 bp, 44 predicted proteins | sample saktaG_7_FD_190141 | JGI IMG/M metagenome (GOLD analysis project Ga0265592, IMG submission 190141) | Saline water microbial communities from Sakinaw Lake, British Columbia, Canada - sak_2010_1_5_120m | ecosystem: Environmental > Aquatic > Non-marine Saline and Alkaline > Saline ... | reverse complement strand
AAAAGAAAGTGTCATCAAAACAAAATTAAAATAACTACATTTTTGCTATTAACTAAATAATATATTATTAAAATAAGTTAAGCTAAGTTTAGGATTTGTATTTATTCATTCTTCAACAAATAATGCTTATTTTATTAGATAAAAAATTATAAAGGTGGAAAATGCTATTTTATAGCTTAGATAATAATAAAAGCATACTTATCCACATGGGTTATATTGTAGAGCCAGTTTTACTTGACTTTTTATTTAGAGGAGTTATAATAAATTTAGAAAAAGCTTTCGGCCCGTAGTTAATAAACTACAATTAGCGGAAAGTTTTTTTGTTTATTTCAATTTTTTTCTATGGGGAATATGGAAATTAAAAATTTTTTACCCGTAGATTTTTCTTCTTTTATTTGAACGAAAAAAAGTTCTTTATCCTTGGTTGAGCCGGCAAATCGGTGTAATATTTCTCCGTGTTTATTAGGATTTTCTTTAGATATTGGTTCTTGCTTAGATTTTTTTATTAATTCAATTCCGCAGGCAAAGAATTTCATGCGTCGCATTTGATCCCAGTAATTTTTTTCAAATGTGTGGCTCCAAAATAAATTAAGGAAAATTTTATCTTTTTTGAAATATGCCGATCTTATATAAGGTTTTCTTTTACTTTTATTTTTGATTTTAGAATAAAAATTAAAAGCCTTTTTTCTAATTTTTTTGGAATTTTTTTAATCAATTTTCTGATATTTTTAGAAAATAAAAAAGTTCTATCTTCAAGATCGTATTTTTTTGTATTTTGAATTTGGTTCATTTAGTTTTATTTAGGATTTACCTGCCTGCCGGTAGGCAGGGATTTAGAATTTAGAGTTTATTCCATCTTCCGATATTGTAAGGCCTCGGCAATATATTCGGTTTTAATATTTTGAACATTTTCCAAATCAGCGATGGTCCGGCTAACTTTTAATAAACGAAAATATGCTCGAGCCGAAAGATTATATGTTTGCACGGCTTGTTTTAACAATTGTTTAGCTGGTTCGGGAATTTTACAGTATTTTTTTATTAATCTTAAATTCATTTCAGAATTTACAAAAATATTTTCATTTTTAAAACGAATGTTTTGAATTTTTTTGGCATAATAGATTCTATTTTTGATATTTTGTGATGATTCAGTGTTTGTTTGTTTTTCCAAGTCCCTGTATTTCACCCGACCAACTATTAAATGAATATCAATCCTATCTAAAAGAGGGCCAGATATTTTTTGTTGGTAATTTTTAATTTGTAAATAAGAACAAGTGCATTCCTTATTTGCATCTCCATAATAACCGCAGGGGCAGGGATTCTGAGCAGTGATTAAAATAAAACTGGAAGGAAATTGTAAGGTCATTTGAGCTCTGGCAATTATTATTTTTCCATCTTCCAGGGGTTGTCTGAGGGCCTCTAAGCTTTTTTTAGGAAATTCCGGTAATTCATCTAGAAATAAAACCCCTCGATGCGATAAAGAAATTTCTCCGGGGCGCGGAATTGACCCACCACCAACCAAAGAGACCAAAGAAGAGGAATGATGAGGAGCGCGGAAAGGCCTTTTAGTGACTAAAGGGTTTTCTTTATTTAATAATCCAATAGATGAATATATTCTACTGACTTCTAAAATTTCTTTATCTGTTAAATCGGGCAAGATACTGGGCAATGAGCGGGCTAATAATGTTTTTCCTGACCCCGGAGGTCCAGTCATAGCAACATTATGTCCACCAGCTGCAGCAATAATTAATGCTCTTTTGGCATGTTCCTGCCCCCTGATTAAAGAAAAGTCATATTCATCATCAATTGTTTTCAGCTCTTTTATTTTATATAAGCCCCTGCTTTGATAAGATTTAATTTCTATTTTTTTATTTAAGTAATCAATAATTTGGTTTAAATTTTTTATAGGAAATATATTAATGTTTGAAATTGCTTTTGCTTCTTTTAAATTGTCTTCAGGAATAAAGACATTTTTGAATTTTTTTTCTTTAGTAAACAAACAAATAGAAATAATATTACTGACAGGCCTTAAATTTCCATTAAAAGCTAATTCTCCAACAAATAAGGATTCTTGAAAAATTTTATCGTCATCAGGAATAGTATTTTTATCTTGTAAAATAGACAAAGCAATGGGCAAATCAAAATGATTACCTATTTTTTTCAAATCAGCTGGGGCTAAATTTACCACCAAGTTGGTCCGAGGGTATTTTAAATCACTATTCATTATAGCGGCTTTGACTCTTTCTCTGGCTTCCTGAATTTCGGTATTTGCTAACCCAACTATAATAAATTTAGGTAGAGCTTTTTGAATATCTGCTTCTACTTCAACTAAGAACGAATTTAAGCCCAAAGAGGTGGTAGAAAGTATTTTAGATGCCATAGGGTAAATGTTAGTTGTTAGCTAATAGTTATAAATTAAAAATTAAATAAAAAAAACCGCAAAAATTGCGGCCCTTAAAATTCTTTTCTTATTTGTCTTTAGATTAATACTTTATATTTTTTTAGTCAATAGTTTTTGGGGGGTATATTTAAATATATGGTTTTTAAAAAAGAAGAGCTAATAATTTGTTGACAACTTTGTTGACAACTTTTTGTAGACATGATATATTAAAGCTGTCAACTAAATTAAAAAATATGAATTTAAAAGAAAAAATATTACAAAAAATTAAAAAAGATGGACAGATTAAGACAACGGACATTATAAAAATTACTAATTTTTCTCGTGAATATGTAAATCGTTTTTTTAGAGAATTAAGAAATGAAGGGAAAATAATATTAATTGGAAAGGCTAATCAAGCTCATTATATTTTGGCTGATAAAAAATTGTTAGCAAATTTAAAAAAACAAGTTTTGCAGATTAAATTAGATTTAAAGAATAAGGATTTGTCAGAAGATATTATTTTAAAAAAGATAAAAAAGGAAACGGGCATATTTTGTGGTTTAAAAGAGAGTGTTATAAAAATTATTGATTATGCTTTTTTAGAAATGTTAAATAATGCCATCGAACATTCAAAATCTAAGGAAATTAAAATAATAATGAGAAATTATAAAGACGAGAATGATCTTATTTATTTTATGATTAATGATTCTGGTGTGGGAATATTTGATAATATTATGAAAAAGAAAAGATTGAAAAGTCGCTTAGAGGCTATTCGAGAATTATTAAAAGGAAAGCAAACAACTTTACCTAAGGAACATTCAGGGCAGGGTATTTTTTTTACATCTAAGATCGCGGATAGTTTTATAATTATAAGTTTTAATAAAAAATTATCTTTTAATAATAAAATCGATGATGTTATCTTGGAGGATATTAAAGATTTTTCAGGAACAAGTATTATTTTTTATATTTCTGCTAATACTCAGAGAAAAATAGAAGATATTTTTGATCAGTATTCTAATAATTCTTATGAGTTTAATAAAACTAAAGTTTATATTAAATTATATCAATTGGATACAGATTATATTTCTCGGTCACAGGCCAGAAGAATTTTAGTAGGATTGGATAAATTTAAAGTTATTGTTTTAGATTTTAAAAATGTCGAAACTGTCGGCCAAGCTTTTGCAGATGAAGTTTTTAGAGTTTGGAATAATAATTATCCAGATATTGAATTTCAAATAGTTAATAGTAATGAAAATATTGATTTTATGATTAAAAGGGCGCAGGCTTAATATTATGAAACCCGTAAAATGAATTACGGTAGATAGAAGTGTAAATTTTTATTTTTCGAACGGAACGAGAGTCATAAAAAGTCTGAACGAAGTGAAAACATTTTATGACCGAGTGAGTGAGAAAAGAATGAATATTCCATTAGATAGTAAACATCTAACGGAATAAACCCCGTCAGCTTGCTGCGGGGTTAAGGTGCGACCGAATGGGAGCTCCGAATCAGAGTCCAGAGCTTGCTCTGGGGTTTGATACCATTCATTTAGTAAATTTTTTATAAATTATTATGATATCAAATAAAAAATCATTCAACGGGTTGAAATATATTTATTCATTTATTTTAGGACATTCTCCAAAATTATCTCAAGCAGAAATTGAGAGTGTTTTAAAATTTAGAAATATTGATTTTCAAATAATCGGAGTTGCCTCTCAATTTTTAGTTTTAGAAACTAGTCAGGAATTAGATGTTGAAAATTTGAATCAAACTTTAGGAGGTATTATTAAAATTGGTAAATTAGAATTTTTTACCCCCCACCTTTTTGAAAACAAAAAGGATGAGGGGCGAGTTGATAAATTAGATAATATAGAAAATTTAAATAATACTTTCGTTCAGATTTTAAAAAGTAATTGTAATTTAGAAAATAAGCTTAAATTTGGTTTTAGTATTTACAGTCGAGATAGGTCTTTGCAAGAATTTGTTTTTAAGCTCTCTCTATCTATTAAAAAAGCTTTAAAAAAAGAAAAAATAAGTAGTCGGGTTGTTACTTCTAAAGAAAAAGATTTATCAGCAGTAATTATTGAAAAAGAGCATTTAATTGAGTCGGGTTTTGATATCCAGGTTTTAAATATTCGAGGTCGTTTTTATTTTATGCGCACCTTGGCTGTTCAAAATTTTGCCAGATTTAATGCCTTGGATTATGAACGGCCCCGAATTGATTCTAAATCCGGAATGATGCCACCCAAATTAGCTAAAATAATGTTAAATTTAGCTGATAATCGGGGGATTATTTTAGATCCTTTTTGTGGCTCAGGAACAATTCTTTTAATGGCCGGAGAATTGAGATTTGAGAAAATTATTGGTACGGATATTTCTAAAAAAGCTGTTCAAGATTCAATAGAAAATTTAAAATGGTATGAAGAAAGGTTTGACAATAAGATAAGTAATTATATTTTTAAATCAGATGTTAAAGATTTATTGCAAGAAGGCATTGAAGAAAATTCAATAGATTGTATTGTTAGTGAGGGTTATTTAGGAAAGCCATTAAAGGGCGACGAAGATTTTAATTTTATTCAAGAGCAAATTAGTGATTTAAGTGATTTATATTTAAATTCTTTTAAGACGTTTAAAGACCTTTTAAAAAACAAAGGATGTGTTATTATAACTTTGCCAATTTTTATATTTAACAACAGAGAAAATCATTTAGAAATTGTTGATGAAATAAAAAAAATGGGCTTTCAGCAAGAGGATTTATTAGAAAATGAACAGAGCTTAATTTATAAGCGAGAGGGGCAGAGGGTTTATAGGGAAGTAATTAAGTTAAGAGTTTGTCAATAAATCAAGAAATCAAGAAAGCAAATGGTTAACAAATCAAATAGTTAATAAATAAGTTTAGCTGATCGCTGAAAGCCGATAGTTAAACAAAAAAATATGCAATTACCAAAACAAATTTTTAAATCATATGATATCAGAGGTATTTATCCGCAAGAATTAAATCCAGAAGTAGCCCAAGAAGTGGCTTTATTATTTTTGTCATTAGTTTCTAAAAGAACTGGAAAAAATCCAGAGGATTTGAAAATAGTTTTAGCTAAGGATATTAGGAATTCTTCAGAATTTTTAGCCCAAGCAATGAAAGATACGCTGGTTTCTAAAGGCGTAGAAGTTGATGACATTGGCTTAATGTCTGTAGACGCTATTTATTTTGCAGTGGGAAAATATAATTATGACGGTGGAGTAATGGTTACGGCCTCACATAATCCTAGCGAATATGGTGGTTATAAATTGGTTTCTCAAGGAGTACAATGGATTAGAGGGGCTCAATTATGGGAGCATAGAAAAGACAAAAAGGATTTTCCAGATTCAAAAAAGGGCCAAGTAAAGACAAAAGATATCTGGGAAGATTATTTGCAACATATTTTTTCTTTTGTAAATAAAGGGAAAATTAAGCCATTAAAAGTAGTAGTTGATGCTGGTAATGGTATGGCTGGAATTATGATTTCTCAAATTATGAAAAAATTACCCCAGATAGAATTAGTCCCTTTATTTTTTGAACCAGACGGAACATTTCCTAATCGCAGTCCAAATCCTTTGACAGAAAATGCTTATCAGCAATTATCGCAAAAAATTAAAGAAGAAAAAGCAAATATTGGTTTTATTTTTGATGCAGATGCAGATAGGATATTTATAGTTGATGAAAATGGCAGATTTTTAAAAGGAGATGAAACATTGATAGTTTTAGCTAAGCAGGCCTTAGATAAAAATCCTGGAGCGGGTATTGTTTATAATTTGATATGTTCTAAAAATGTTTCGGAATTTATTATTAAAAATAACGGGCGAGCTATTCGTTCCGAAGTGGGTTATGTTAATATGGGCGAGCACATGGAAAAAGAAAACGGATTTATGGGAGGAGAGGTTTCAGCTCATTTTTCTTTTAAAGATAATTATTATTCTGACTCGGGATTTATTGCTTTTTTGATGGCTTTGGAAGCAGTGAGCGAGGAAAATTTTAAAATTTCGGATTTTATAGACGCTAATAAAAGTTGGTATAAGGCCGAGGATATTAATTTAGAAATAGAAGATAAAAATGGGGCCTTGCAAAAAATAAAAGCCCATTATGTAGAAAATATTTTAGATGAAATAGATGGAATTACAGTTGAATTTCCAGAGTGGTGGTTTAATGTTCGACCCTCAAATACCGAGCCTTTGTTACGAGTGACTATTGAATGTCGGGAAGAAGGGGACATTGAAGATAAGAAAGAAGAAGTAATGGATATAATTAATCCATAATAGGTTGTTAATTTTCAATTTTCATTTTTACCTGCCTGCCGGCAGGCAGGAATTTTCATTTCACCCTATTAAATTATCACTTTGTGATATTATTTAACAGGGTTAATAATTAATATCTCAATTATCAGTATTTTTACTAAAGAGTTTATGGCGCTAATAATTGTTTGGGAGATATTGAAAATTTGATTATTGAATATTAAATTCAAATTAAAAATTGATCATTGGTAATTAGAAATCATATGATTGGTATATTTGATTCCGGATTAGGCGGATTGATCGCTTTTAAGGAAATAAAAAAACTTTTACCAGATTACTCCTATATTTATTTAGGAGATACTGCTCGTTCTCCTTATGGCAGTCGCAGTCAGAGGGTTGTTTACGAATTTACTCAAAAAGCAGTTGATTTTTTGTTTCAAAAGGATTGTAAATTAATTATTATTGCCTGCAATACTGCTTCGGCCGAGGCCCTAAGAAAAATTCAACAAGAATATTTGCCCCAGTTGAAAGATAAGAATAAGAATGTTTTGGGAGTAGTTCGGCCAGTTGCTGAAGCGGCTATTCAGATTAGTCAAACTAAAAGAATTGGGGTAGTGGGTACTAGAACAACAATCAACTCCAATGTTTATGAAAAAGAATTAAAAAAGCTTAATTCAAAAGTTAAGGTATTTCAACAGGCCTGCCCCTTATTAGTACCTTTAATAGAAGAGGGTTGGCATAAAAAACCTGAAGCAAAAAGGATTTTGAAAAAATATCTTTGGCATTTAAAAAACAAAAATATTGATACTTTAATTTTGGGTTGTACACATTATCCAATTTTAATCAAAGATTTTCAAAGAATAATGGGTCAGCAAGTCCAAGTTTTAGATTCTTCGCGAATCATTGCGGAAAAATTAAAAGATTATTTGTCTCGTCATTCAGAAATAAATAATGTCTTAGAGCAAAAGAAAAAAAGAGAGTATTTAGTTACGGATTTAACAGAAAATTTTGAAAAAATGGCCAAAGAAATTTTAGATAAAAAAATAGGGCTTAAGAAAGTAGATATTGATTAGTAATTAGCTTACAGTCGTTAGTTTATAGTTTTGAGATTTATATAAATAAAAAATCCGTTTAGTTTAACTAAACGGATTTTTAAATTAAAATATAAAAATTAAGGTAATGGTCTAGTACGAGGATTATTGTCCGGTATTTTTGTTTCGGCTTCATTTTCTTCTTTTTTAATATCAGTAGAATTTTTTTCTAAATCAAGATTGTTTTCATTTTGTTGCTGTTCTTTTTCTATAATATTTAATTCCTTATTTTCGTCAGCTTTATTTTTTTTCGTAATTAAAACAACAAATACAATTTCTATAGCTAGGGCAATGATAAAAACAATAAATAAGATTTTTAAATTTTTTTTATTTTTTTCTTCTAACATAATGTTTTTTTATTCCTAACATCCCTAAGATGCAAAGGAAAAATTTTATTGATATTCTTATTATATCATTTGGTTTTAGTTTTTACAATTATTCGTTTTTTTACTATAATATAAGTAGTTCAATTCACAATTCACAATTTACAATTTTGAATTATAGGAAGATTGGGTCAATTATCAATTACCAATTTTCAATTTCAAATTATAGGAAGATTTATATCAATTTTACATTTTGAGTTTTTAATTTTTAATATAAAAATATGAAAAAAGTATTGATATTTAGTTTTATCATAATTTTTAGTTTAGTTTTTTTTAATTTTGCGCAAGCTGAATGGGAAGAACCCAGCGCTGACCCTCCTGGAGGCAATGTTTCCCCGCCCTTAAATCAGGGAAATACTGCTCAATATAAAGAGGGCGGCTTATTGATTGGTGATGATGATACTACCTTATTGGAGGAGGAGGGTAATGTTTTTGGGGTGACTGGCGCAGGAGCTTTATTTACGGAAACCGTAAAAATCGGCGGACAATTAACTGCCGGAGTTGTTGATCTTACCGGTTTATTAACCGCTCGAAATGGAATTTTGGTTCAATTTGCAGATTTAACTATAAACACCGGAACCTTAGATATTAATAGTGGAAATATTGATATTGATAATGGAATAATTGAAGTTTTAAATAATAATAGTGCTAATTCTATTACTGCTACCAGTACGCTTGGAACAGCAGTTTATGGAATTACTACCAGTGGAAACGCTGTTTATGGCAAGGCCCTTGGAGTTACTGGAATCGCTATTGCTGGTTTAGGGAATGAAGAGGGTGGTTTGGCCGGAAGATTTGATGGTGAGGTGGTTTTTAATCCTTTAGGCACAGGAAGAACCGTGAGCTCTACTATCATTGGCGGAAAAATAAATGTAGGCGAAGATTTATATGTGGCTAATGATGTAGATATTAATGGAGATGTAGATATTGACGGTGATTTAACTGTTATAACGGACGCATATCATATTGGTGGAGTACTTGAAGTAGGAATAGGGGGCTTAACTTTATATGCTGATGCAGAAGATGGTATGGTTGGTATTGGGACGGATAGTCCTAATGCTAAATTACATGTTTATTCTAGTGGAGGTTCTGGAAATACAGATATTAATTTAGAATATAATTTTACTGGAACTACAAATGGTTCACGCGATTCAAATTGGGTATTAAGTGCAAATAGTAGGGATGGTAAATTTCAAATAATGAATCCTACGGTTGATAGGTTAGCAATTGATTATGGTGGAAATGTTTATATGTCAAGTTATGATTGTAGTGCTTTGGGTAATTCAGGTAAGCTTACAACTAATGCGAGTGGTCAAATTATTTGTGCTAATGATATTGGGGGAGATACTGGCCCTGATGATGATTGGACTATTGGTGTGAATGATATTTATAGAGAAACTGGCAATGTTGGGATTGGGACGGATAATCCAGGATATCCATTGCATATTACTTATAGTGATTCAGAGAGCCCAGGGTTATATATAGAAAATGTAGCAGGTAATCAAGAAGCTGATGCATCTATAACTCTTGTTGATGATAGATCTAAAACTTATTATACTTTTGGTTTGGATGCCAATAGAGATGATGGTACAGATAGAAGTTTTATTATTAGTGATTCTGATAGTTTTGATAGCCCTAGGTTTATGATAGAAAATACGAGTGGTTATATTGGAATTGGAATCACTGATCCAGCTTATAATTTAGATGTTAGTGGAGACATTAATTTTACAGGAGATTTATATCAAAATGGTGAAATATATTCTAGTGGTGGCGGAGGTGAAGATGACGGCGATTGGACGATTAGTGGTTCGAATATTTATAGTGCTAAGCCAGGAAATGTGGGAATCGGAGACACAACTCCAAGTGAAAAATTGGAAGTTTTTGTAGACGATGAGCAAAACCAACAATCAGCAATAAAAGGTATAGCAACTTATTCTGGAGAAAAGGGGATTTGGGGAGTTAATAATGCTGGCTATGGTGTTGTAGGAGAATCAGATGATAATGTTGGAGTCCAGGCATTTACAGTTGGTGGTACTGCTTTGCAGGTTGTTGCCGAATCAGGAACAATTGCAGATTTTCAGTCTGATGGTGGAACTCAAGTTATTATTACTAATCAAGGTTATGTTGGAATTAAAAAAATTAATCCCACAGTTGAATTAGAAGTAGACGGAGATTCTATTATTACTGGTAAATTAACTGTTGGCACGATTGACCCTATCTATGTTATTGCCGAAGAAAGATATGCTACTTATGGTCATTCTACAATTGGGGTTAAAGAAGAGGTTTTAGGGAAAATAAATATTAATGAAAAAATAAATGAAAATTTATATCAATATGAAATAGATTTTTCTCAGCAAAAAGATGGTTCGGATTTATGGTTGTTTAATGAAATTACGGATTTTGGACAGGACTGGCAAAATTTAATTGTCATGTTAACTCCACAAGGCCGAGCAGATGTGTGGTATGAAATTGAAGCAGATAAAAATTTATTAATGATTTATAGTAGTCAGCCAGTTTATGTTTCTTATCGTTTGGTGGCTCCGCGTTTTGATAATCAAGAACATCCAACTTATTTGCCAGACAGTGAGTATGAGGGCTTGAAGGTGAGGTAGACCCCTCCGTCCTTCGCTTTGTTCCACTAAATGGAACTTCGCTCAGGATACCTCCCCTTATTAAGGGGAGGAGATACCCCCTCTTTAATTCTCCCCCTGTATAGGGGGAGAAGATAAGGAAGAATGGCCGCTTAATGCGGCTTTTTGTGTTTAATCTCTCCCCTCCTTACCCTGTACAAAAGCTTCGCTTTATACGGGGCGAGGTTGAGGAGGGGTTACCCGCTTCGCCGGAGCGAATGCGAGGCGAGGGGGAGGTTATAAAATATATTTTTAAAATAATTATTTTTTTATCTTCTTTCTCTGGTATTTTTCTATTACTTTTTCTACCGCGATTAGCATGAATTAATCCCTTGATTCCTTTTGCTTTGACCTTAGCTTTTAAACGTCTAATCTGGCGAATTGATAGTTTTAATAGTTTGGTAGCCTCTGTTCCATTTAATTCCTTGCTTATTGTTTTTTTAATAATATCATACTTTTTTACTTCTGGTTGTGACATAGTTATATATTTATCCATAGTGATTGATTGTTTAGTTAATTAATTGACTAAACATTCTAACACACTAGGCAGGACATTTCTATTTCACCCAAGTAGGACATTATCATAACTTTTTCACATGGTTGTATTTTTATTTGAAAATATTTCAATTTTAGTACCTGCTCAATAAATTTTTAAGTTTTTTATAATTAGCAGGAGAACCGCTAAAAGACCAATCTGAGTACTTTGATAATTTATCACAAATTCTGTTAAAATCCTTTTGTTTGGTTATTGGTTTTAATTTATATTGGTCCAAAATACCCATTATCTGTTTTTTGTTTTCATCCATATCTTTTTTACTACTCATTTTTTCCACTTCGACATAAGCAATTTTACTAGCATTAACCAATGAAAACACTGTATCATTACCCATATTAAAATTATAAGTTTCTCTTTCAGCTACCTCCATCTTAAATTCAAATAAAGAAAAAAGTTTAACCATTTTTATAAATTGGGATTTACTAATAGGACTTGAAATCTCTATACGATCATGGGCGTGCAGTTTTCCTTTTTTATAACAACTTCTGATTTATCGTTCGTGATCCTAATTCTAATATCAAGTGTACTTTTGTTTATATTGCCAAAACACATCACTGACAGTCTTTTGGTGTGTGAGTCAAGTTTTTTATTTTTTTTTAATTTAGTTAGCAACCGATTATACGTATTTTTGAGAATTTCGGTTCTTAATTCAAGTTCGATATTTTTTTGATGCATATTTTTTGGCTATTAATTCTATCTATACTTTATCATTTAATATCCAAAAATACAAAAAAAGGGTCAAGAATGTCAAATCCTTAACCCCGTTATTTCTTCAATTTTGAATGTCTATTTTTTAGTAATAAACATCCAATGAACCATTTCCAGCTCAATTTTGTCTCCCTTCTGAAATTGTTGTAAATATTCCCTCAGTTTATTTTTATTTTGCTCAAACTGATTCCCATATTTGCAAAAATCAAAAGCGAGAATTTGTAACATCTGATCAGCACTGTCTGCGTAAACTTTGGTGATAATCTTTTCGCCCTGAACATCAAGATCAGACATAATTCTTTTTAGTTTTGCCGTTGATGATCGTCGTTTTAATTCTATTAGATCATAGAAGTATGTATGCGCTTCTCTCCACGATCCCTCTCTTTCGTCAATTGCCAAAAGAACTAATCGACCATCTGAACTCAAATGATGCTTCATTTTGATAATCATTTCTTTGAGTCGATTTTTTGGAAAATAAGTACTCACATAAGCTCCGAGGATCAAATCGAATCTTTCCTCCAGATTCACGTTTTCCCATTTGGCGCAGATACAACGGAAACCTTTCTCTCGAAGAGTTTCAACAAAATTTTTGTTTGGTTCAACCACCAAAATTTTGTCTTTATCTCCCAAGCTTTGGGTTAGAAATCCGTTTCCACCACCGATATCGAGGCATGACTTGACTGCATGCATATCGACCTTTTGCTCGAGTACTTCCTTGATTACTCTTTTCTCGTCAGTATGTGACAAGAAAAGCTCAAACGACTCTTGATAATCAAGTTCATGATCTCTTTTTTTGGCGACAATATAAAGATAATGTCCCCAATACTTTACAAATTTCTTGAAAAGCAGATCAAAAAATCTTGTTACAGCCATGTCTTTATAAGGAGCTTTTGCTTGAATCGCTAAGTCATAGTACCCAAGAGCCACAATGATTTTTCTCAAGTAGCGATATGAAAAATTTTTCTGATCACCAAATCGCCACTTACCTCTCAAGCGAAGTATTCTCTCTGCCTCACCCCCATCCCCTCTCCATCAATTACGATGGAGAGGGGCGTTTATCCCGTAAAGTAACAAAGTTACTAACGGGATTTGTTTATATATTAATTAATGTATTAAATATTTTATAACGCTATTTGTATATGCCCCCTCTCTGTCCCGCCCAATGGGATGGAGAGGGGGTTAGGGGGTGAGGCTATGGATAAAATAATAAAAGAAAAAACCCTTGTTGCAATTCAACAAGGGCTAATTTATAAGAACCATTTTTTTTATAAATTTTTGAGTTTCAGTTTCAAGTTTGAAAAAATACATTCCTCGAGAAAGATGTTCAACATTGAAGTTAATCTCATAATCACTAGGAAGACAACGTTCATCGAGAAGATTCTCAATCCATTGTCCCTTAGCATTATAGAGGTTAATTTGAACCTCACTGGGATGTTGAAGACTAAAATGAATTACAGCATGATTCTTAACAGGATGAGGGGTGATGTTCATTAAGATGGATTCAGGATAACCAGGGTCAGGTTCAACGCCATAATTAACAACTAACACAGAATCAGCCATAGAATTATGAACTCCATCTGGCTGATACTGGTCTCTGATTTGACAGAAAACAGTATGTGAGCTGGTAGATGAATTCCAATCATGGTTGAACTCAAAAGTATATCCAGAGGCCTGAAAATCAGTCCATTCAGTTTCCGTGCTATCCTCATCTTCAATGAAGAATAGTTTGAGCGAGACATTATTGTCATCAGGATCTTGAGCTGTGATATGGAGATTGGCCACAGAACCATCAGAGTAAGTGTATGCAGAAATAAAAGGAGCATAGTTCCAAGTATAGAGTTCAACATTTCTTCCATCATGATTGCCAATTGCAAAAATATGATAATCATCTGTCAAGAAAAAGTTTATCCAGGATTGATAACGATTAAGATTTCCTTCATCAGTCCAAGTAGAATTGGGAATATGATATGAATAACAAGTTTTAGTAGCACTTATAGAAGTATAACCACCACCGATAAACAATGATTGCAAAGGTTCAATCCAGACAGCTCCATGACTAGCACGACCTAAATCAAAAGGAGTGAGTTCAGTGATACTGTTAGTAATGGTATTGTAGAGCACAGCTTGACTAAAGTAATTACCCCAAGCATAACCACCAGTTAAAACAATCTGTGAGTCAGAAACAACTTCAGTGCGAGCATCGTATACTGGATTGGGAATGCTTGGACCTAGATTCCATTGTTCAGTGGCAGGATTGAAAATTTCAATCTCTCCGTAGGTGGGGTTGCCAGCTATACTAATTACATTGTCAGAAAGCGGATCTAGTTCTAATTGAAAATCATGTCGACCTATTGCAGAGTAAAGAATAGGTCCCCATATTCCGGCATTATCGACATAGACCTGCCATTTATTAGCATCGCTTTGAAGACCACCACCATAAAGAACATTACCATTTTTCATGGTAATAGCGTCAGAATGGCTACTAGCATTAGCAACGTCATCTGTATAAACAGAAAGAATGAAATTGCTATTAACAAGAGCACAGAGATCAAGAATTTCACAAGAAGTGATTTCGCCATTTTCATTGATTCCAGAAATAAGTAACAATCTACAGTTTTTAATTTCCGTGCCAGGAAAGTGACTTCTTTTATCCAACATTTGACCCTGGAAAACAGTTTGTCCATTTTGTAAATTTACAATTGCCCAGTGGTTGGTGTGATCTTCGTCACCAGGAGGATTTCCTCCACCAATCCATACTAAATTTGTATAACCTAACATAGCACAAGTGGAGTCGGACAGTTGAATGATTTTGGCTCCAGAGCTAATTGCTTCCGGAAGATGATTTTCAAGAATTTCCCATTCTCCTCCAAATATTAAGGAGGGAATGAAAAATAGACAGATAAATAAAGCGGCAATGATTATTTTTTTCATTGTTCCTCCTAAATATAATTTTTTTAATTAACATATTTATCCTCCGAAGCTCGACTTGTCCTCCAAAGCTCGAAGAGCGAAGGGGGAAGAGCGAAGGAGGATTGTTCCTCCTTTGTCGTCCGTAGCTTTAGCGAAGGAAGTAGCAAAGGAAGTAGCGTAGGACGGCTAATATATTTTGGTTCGGTAGATTTAAGTGGATTTTCCACACCAAAATACTTTTTCAATTAACATTTTTACTACTCTGATTTTAAACAGAGTAGTACGGTTCTTATATTTTTAGTATAACACATTAGCATAGCATATTTAAGGGGGATTGGCAATAAGCGGAGATATTTTTCACCCTAAGGGAGCAAGCACCCTAAGGGAGAAAAATTTGTTTTTATTTTTTATTAAAAATGGTGTATAATTAAGGAGTAAGAAGCAAGAAGTAAAAAGCAAGAAGTAAGTATTAAGGAGGGGTGATTATTTATAATTTTATAATTTAAATATTTTATTATTAGCTTTAAGCTAAAAAATTAATTAATAATTAATAAAAAAATATGTTTAAAAAATTTTTAAGTAACAAAAAAAGAACTATGCTTCTTTGTGCAGTTTTAATATTTGGCGTAATGCTGGGAGTGGGGGTTAAAATTTTAGTTACTAAAGCGGCATTGCAGGAAATAAAGTTCGAACAAGCTAATGGGACTTTAAATATGCAGCAAGGTCAAATTACTAATTTATTAACTCCTCCAAGTAATAGTGATTCTTCAGCAGCTAATGTAAATTATGTCAATGGTGTGGCTAATGGGACAGAGTCAGGCGTGGGGATTTGGCAGTCCACGACTGGAGATGATGTTTATTTAAATAATAATAGGCCATTTTATAATGTCGGGATTGGGACAACAGTGCCGGGCTATAAATTAGATATTAGTGATAGCGGTAGTACAGCAATGATTAGGATAGAAAATAATAATGCTGTTCGTGAATATACTGGATTAAGATTTGACAGAGATGGTAATGCTGAAAAATGGTTTTTAGGAATGGATAGCACGGATGATGATTTGATATTTAGAAGAGATGGTTCCGGTACTCCTTCTAATGATATGGTAATCGATACTTCTGGCAATGTAAGTATTCTAGGCAGTTTAAATGTTGGTGCTGATTTGACAGTTGTAGATGCGTTTACTATAGAGGGTGTTTTGTATGCAGAGAGTGATATTGAGGTTGGTGGAAATGTGACTACAAATAAAGTTCAAAAAAGTGATACAGGTCCTTCAATAGAATTTGATGCCAATAATAATGTAGTTATTACTATTCCTTAGTTTTATTTTTAAAATATTTTAAAATTTTAAAATATAAATATGTTGATTAATAAAAAAATAATTTATAACAGTTTGATTTTTTTGGGTCTATTGTCCGCGTTTTTTGTTTTTAATAGCCAGGCGGTTTTAGCGTCTGATTTTAAAGTGGATGTTGATACTACAGAATGGAAAATAAATAGTGATGGAATTTATAAAAATGATTCTAAAATTGCATGTTCTGATATACAAGTAGGCAGTATTCCAACAGAGGATGGTTTTTTAGTAAAAAATAGTTCAGGAACAAAATTGTTTCTTATTACAGAAAATAATATATATGTTAGCGCTAAGGATTTTTTTGTCTCTTTAACATATCCAGGTTCTATATCAGATTCTTTCGTTTTAAAGAAAACAAATAATGACGTTTTGCTATATGTTGATGGTAGCGGATTACATTATAAAGAGGGGATGTGTGAGGAAGCGCGTTGTATTAACGACCCAGGGCCAACTGCTTGTGAATCAAGAAGCATAGCTAATTGCGATGACGGGTGTCAGGTAGAAACTAGTTGTGATTCTAGTAACACAACTAGTAATTATGGTGATTCTTATTATTGTAATATGTGTTGTAATACTCCTTCAGGTTATGGTGCTGCTCAATATTCTTCAGCTTGTTATCCTCTATATTGTGAATATTATAAACCCAATCAACCTAATCAGGGCTGGAGATGTGGTTGCTATGGTACAAGAGATTGTTGTGGTGTTGTAGGAGGCCAATGTGTATTAAATCCAGAAGGATTTGCTTGTTGTAGTGGGAGCTGTGAGATAGATACACAAGAATGCACTGGTGATCCAAATCCTTGTAGTTTTTATGGTGATGAATCAAGTTGTAATGCAGCTGATGGTTGTAGTTGGTGGGTTCCTTATGAACCGCTGGTTTGTGGTAATGGTAATTTAGAACCAGGTGAGGATTGCGAAAGTGACTCAGATTGTGATACCCCGCTTCAAATATGTGAAAATTGTGAATGTGTAATAAATTATGACTGTGAAACTAATGCTGATTGTGAAGATAGATTTGGTAATGATTATCTTTGTGATGATTGTGAGTGTAAAATATGGCTTCCTTATGGCAATAAACCGAATCTTGTTCCTTATGATATTTGTATAGATGCTGGAGGAGAGTGTGAACTTAGTGTTGACTGTGGATTCGATCCTGGTAGTTATTGTGATCAAGAAGCAGGATGTTCTTGTGCTGTTTGGCCTCCAGAACCTAAACCCGCTGGAACCTGCGGGGATGACCCTCCGGGTTGTTTTTCAAAAGGCATGAAAGTATATACTCCTAATGGTAATATAAGTATTGAGGATATAAAGGCAGGTAATATTGTTTATTCATATAATGAAGATACAGGAAAATTGGAAGAATCAAAAGTAGGGAAAATTTTTGTTCATGAAGATTTTAGAGATCCAGCAGTTAGATTGATATTATCAAATGGGATATTATTAAATTCTACATTGAATCATCCATTTTATAGTTTAAAACATGAAAAGTATCTGCCATTAGAAAAATTTGATATAGGAAATGAAGTACTATTTTATAATAATAAAATTGGACAGTTTGAAGAAGTCAAAATATTAGAGTTTGAAGATGTTGATTATTTCTATTATGAATATAGTTTGCACTTAGAAGGTCCGTTTAATAATTATTTTGTGAATGGAGTTATAGTTCATAATGCAAGTGATATTGGTGATAAGGGTGGAGACGATCCTTTAGATTAATAATCACTTAAATTATTAATATAAGAAATTTGTGACAGATATTAAGGTAATACAAAAGAAAATAATTCCAATTTTAAAAAAGATGCTATCCAATGATATATGAGATTAAAAAAATTGGCATTAAGATATTATAAAATGAAAAAAATCTCTTTCTGAGAACAATTGTTTATGAAGATTTACTGCGATTTGATTAAAATAATTAAATTAGTTAGACTAAAAATATATGGCTAAAAGATTGTTAAAATCAAAGCGAAAAGTTATTTCCCTTGATAGATATGCAGGAGAGTGGGTTGCTTTTATAGATGGAAAAGTTATTACTGCTGACGAAAGTCTTAAGGATTTAATGGCCGAAGCAAAGAAGAGAGGAGTAGAAAAAAAGGTTTCTGTCTTTTTGGTTCCAAGAGAAGGTGAAGGACCTTATATATTAGTATTGTTATGAGAAAAACATTTTTTTACCTTAAAAAAGGTAATCAATATTTTCCGATTATTCAAGTAGGATTGAAGAATCGTGGCAGAGAAATAAGAGTTAATGCTTTAGTGGATTCAGGTGCTTCTTTTTCTGTTTTTCGTTCAGAGATTGCTGACTATTTAGGCATTTCTTTAGAGAAAGGAAAACGGATTTATCTTACTGGTTTGGGCGGAAGAATTTTAGGTTATTTACATATACTCCAAATGGAAGTAGATGGAGAAAAATTTAGATGTAAAATCATTTTTTCTGAAGAATTGACAATATCATTTAATCTTTTGGGTAGAGATAATTTTTTCTTGCCGTTTTTGATTACTTTTTCAGAAAAAAAGAAAAAGCTGGTTCTTAAAAATTAGCCCAAGGGATAGTCTTTCAAGCAACCAGACTTGGGGACTATGTAACCAAATAAAAATTGTTGAATTATATAGAAAATTATGTCAAGGGCTCAAGTAAAAAATATAGCAAAAGAATATGCAGATAACTTGAAAATAGAAGGGTATTCCTTTTTTTGCAATTTATCTTTTTGGTTCATATGCTCAAGGCAGGGCTAATAAGTGGAGTGATATTGATATAGCAGTTATTTCAGATAAATTGAAAAGAAATTGGTGGAAAAATGAAATATTATTGTCACATTTAAGTTTAGAGGTAGATTTAAGAATAGAACCACATGGTTTTACTATAGAGGATTTTAAAAATAAGTTTGATCCATATAGTATATGAAATTAAGAAAACAGGAGTTAAGATAGTATAGCGTAATTTGAGGATAGATTTTTTATAAATAAATAATATAATAAATTTAAAATAAATTTTAATTATTAACTATCATAGATTATATGGAACCCGTAAGATGTTTAGTAATTTTATGGGGAATATAAAATAGTTTCATAAATAATACAATAATCACATGGATAAAGAAATAAAAGAAAAAACATCAAACGGGTTGGAAGAAAAAATTATGGAAGAAGAAAAACAACAAACTTCTCAAAATAAAAAAGGAGTAGACAAAATTATGGTAATTATTGCTTTAGTTATCCTGGTGGTGCTGATAATTTTTAGTTTATGCCTTTTTATTTTCAAGGGCGTTAAACAAGGTCCAGAAAAAGAATATATTAATGAACAAACAGAGCCACTTAATATTAATAAAGACAATGTTATAGAAAATCCAAGCAAGCAGGATATACAGGGCTTAATAGACAAAATTAAAAGTCAAAAAGAAAATTTGGGTGAGGAAGATGAGGAATAATTATTTATTATTATAAATAATATAATTTTAATAATTTAATTCTTTATTCAAGAATTTAAACTTGAATTTGGAAAGGGAAAATATATGAATCCCGTTAGACATTTTAATAATCTTGCGGGAATAAGATATTAAAATAATAAATAATATAAATTATATGAAAAACAAATTAAAAAGAAATTTATCTAACGGGATGAAGTACAAAAGAAATTTATCTAATGGGATAAAAAAAATATTTTTATTAATAGTATTATTTGCGTTTTCGGTTTTTAATCCACTTTCTATTTTTGCTGTTGAAGAAGGTTCAGATCATCCATCAGAAATTGGAACAACAGATATATTAGAAAGATATACCAGGAGTGCTGATAAGATAGTTGAGGTTTTTGATGTTCAAACTACTACTGTTTTGCCTAATTTAGACAAAATTGGCGATGTTTATAAAGATATCTTATTAGACAAAATTGTTATATATAATGATTTTGTGAATGATTTTACGGATTCTATATATGAAAATCAAGACGCATCTGGTTTATTTACACAAATTCTTGGTGATTATAGATTTTTAAGAAAGGCGATTTATCGTATTAGAAAATTTAATACTTTGGCTCAAGAGCTTGAATCTGTCTTCACATTAATAAATAGTACGGAAAGTTTTGTTAGAAATCCTGAAAATGAAGTTTCAGACCCAGATTCAATACTTACATCTTTAGCTGAAAGTAAAGTCGAGCTGAATTACTTAGCTACAAGTATGGAATATTCAATAAGTTATATTTTTACAAAAGTTATAGATGAAATGGAATTAAAAGAATATTCTACAGCTATAGATTTGTTAGAAGCAGAAAGACAAAATTATTATGATTTTGTTATTGATTATAATATAATTAGTGATGAAGTTATTTATGATGCTGAAGATGCAATTAGTGGAGGCATTACTCCAGATGATCAGTCAGCTGAAGAATGCAAAGAAGGCGGCGGTGAGTGGACTGGCAAAGAATGTATTTGTGAAAAAGGAGAATGGAATGATATTGAAAAACTTTGTGAATAAAAATAAGTTTTAAAAAAATATTAAGATGTAGATAAAATAATTATCAATGTTTTTGTTTAAAAATAAATTTTTAGGACTATTGCTTATAATATTTGGATTAATTATTTCCTCTTTATTTTTTTTGCATAGCAAAAAAGTAATTTTTGCTGGGGAAAATTTGGGGGGCTGGGCTTGGAACGCTTATAAAGATGGCAATTTTTTCTATGGCTGGGGCTGGATTTCTGAGTCCTGTAATAATATGTATGCTGATGATTATGAGGATTGGTGTGGAATAGATGTTGCTACAGCATTAGACATTGGTTTTGATGGTGATGATATTGATTTAGGAAGTGTACCCGCTACAGTCAGAGATAATTCTGAAGATGAAAATCTTTGTACTTTAAATAATTTTAATATTTCTAATTTAAGAAACGGTGGTAAAAACGAAGCGAGTGGATTAGCAACTCGAGATTCTAATTTTAATAATTCTTTATATTTTAATGGCACAAATAATTATATTGAGGTAGCCATGGGAAACCTAGGCAAGCAATTAACTATTACTTGGTGGGCCAAAGTAGACAATAAAACCGAAATTCAAGGATTATTTAATATTGGAAACGGAGGGATTTCTAATACTAGCGGAAATTATAATCAATTTACTTGGGATTTAGGAAATAATACCAAGGTAGATATAGCCAATGCTTTTGTTTGGGATGATGATTGGCATTATTATGCAGTAGTGAGAAATAACACCAGTGTACAATTTTATCGTGACGGAAATTACATTAGTGACGATGTTTTTTCCAATAATGGCAATACTGGAAATTTTGATACAATAGGGCGGGTAGATGGTGTATTAAATTATTGGCAAGGGGAATTAGATGAGATTCGGATTTTTGAAGAAGTTTTAAATTCAGAACAAATCACACATAATATGTATCATAATTCTAATTATCTTTTAGATATAACAGAGGAAACAGGAGAAATTAATGGTTGGACCTGGTCTAATAATATTGGCTGGATATGTTTTGGTACTACTTGTGAAGGTTATAATTCTCCTCCAGAGGGCACAGCATCAGCTATGCTACATTGGGTCCCAGAGCAAGCTAATGATATTTATCCGCATATGATTACTGGCTGGGCTAAGGCCATTAGTTTAGACCAATCAGCTATACCCGAAGAAGTAAATACGGGCTGGATTAGATTACAAGGTCCAGACATTATTTCTAATCAATATGATGATTATTTAGATTGTGTTAGTTGTATTGTTAGAGACGAAGAAGCTGGTTTAAGGGGTTATTGGAAATTTAATGAATCCAGCGGAGATATTTTAACTGATTATTCAGGAGAAGATCAACACGGTTATTTAATTAATTTTAGTGGTGTTTATTGGGATGAAGATGGTTATTTGGGAAATTGCTTGGACTTTGATGGAGAAGATGATTATGTTGATGTGGGTAGTATTCCTTTATCAACAATTTCTAGTTTTACTTGGTGGGCCAAAGCCGAGAGCAAGGACGATGAAGATAATAATGCGATTTTTATGCTGGGCAACGGCAGTGTAGATGAAGGGATTTTTACTTCCGGAGCAGGGCATGATAATTTTTTCTGGCAAATTGAAGAGCCGATAAACCTGGAAATAAATAATGCTTTTTTATGGGATGGAGCTTGGCATTATTATGCGGTAGTCAGAAACAATGCTAATGTAAAATTTTATCGCGATGCAGTTTATATTGGTGAAGATAATTTTGATTTTTATGATGATCCTGAATTTTCCAGTATTAATAAAACCCAGGAATTAAAATCTTTAGGTTTTAGTAATTGTGATACTTGCGGGGGAAATATTTATTTTAAAGGTCAAATGGACCATACTCGTTTTTATAATGGAATATTATTAAATGAAGACGAAATTCAATTTAGTTATAAGCATCCTGAAAAAAAATCATGTTCGGCTTGCTTAAAACAAAATGTAGAAGAACCAATTACTAATAATATTTGTTATCAATGTGAGCAGTGCGGATTTGACATTGAAGATAAAGATAATGATTTTGATGAAGGAGAAATAATTTGTGAACAATGTGCCAGTTGCCGAAAATATGGTCTGGTCTTTGATTCTAATGCGGCTAATATTAAGGGCTATGCTTGGAGTGGATTTACAGAAGATGAATTTGGAAATAAAAGGGGACTGGGCTGGGTAAAATTTTCTCCTAATTATGGAGCTGGCTTATATCGTTCATATTTGTCTACTCGTTATGGAAATATTTATAGTCAAGGCAATATTGGTTCTGATTATACGGTTGCTCCGCCAGCTGGTTATTTTAATGCTACTTATATGATTCAGGCCGATGGACATGTAACTAATTGGGTTAGTTCAGAAGATTGGGTGGCTTCAGTAGATACTGGAAAATTTTTTAATTATAAGTTTCCTAAATTAGATAATGATTATGGAAATGTTTTAGGTAATTTAGATTATCAGGGTTTATTAGATGGTTTATATGGAATAAGGGAAAATAATTTACCTTTGCGGGGGATAGAAAGTGCCAGCGCTTATTTAAATGGTAGAGTTTATTATTTTTCTGGAGACACTGTTTTGGAAAATGCTGCTGGTGGTGCAGAAAATGCCTATGTTTTTGAAAATTGTGCTAATGGTTCAGGCACTATTATTATTGATGGAGATTTAACCATAAATGGTAATATAATTTATAATAATAGCACCTCTATTAGCGGAGAAAGTGTACAATTGGCCTCAGTAGCTTGGATTATTAAGGGAGATTTAAAAATTAGTAGTGAGGTAGAATATTTAGCGGGGACTTTTATAGTTTTAGGTGAAGATGGTGTAGATTGCGGTTCGGACTTTAGAGGACCAACTGAACATTGTGGAACAATTTATACTTGTTATGAAGATGAGGCCAGTGTTTGTGATGATTATAGATTAATAGTTTCCGGACAATTTATAGCTAAAAATTTTAATTTACAAAGAACTTTTCGTAGTTTGTGGAGTAATGAAAGGGAGGCAGCGGAATTAATAATTTATGACGGTCGGAATGTGATTAATCCTCCACCGGGTTTGGGAGATGTTTTAAAGACCTTTCCGCGTTGGGACCAGATTGCACCATATTAATAGTTTAATCTACCTTCGCTCTTCCCCCTCCGCTCTTCCTCCTTCGCTCTTCGAGCTTCGGAGGACAAGTCGAGCTTCCCCCTGCGCATCCGCTTCGGGGGACAGGTCGGAGGACAAGTAGGTCAATTGATTAATTGTTTAATTGATTAACAGCAAAAACAGTTGTCCTATTATACTATTAACCATTAACAAAATATTTCCTTTCATTTAAAATTGAAAATTTGAAATTGAAAATTGATATTATGGGTTTATTTAATAAAAAACAAGAAGATTTTTTAGGGGTTGATATTGGAACCTCTAGTATTAAAATTGTGCAATTAACAAATGAAAAAAATAAAGGTAAGTTAATTACTTATGGTATGGTAGAGCTAGAGGCGGATTTAATAAGAAATAAGACCCCGCAAACAATTAAAAATATTAAGGACTCTTTAAAAAAATTAATAGAAAAGTCGCGGATTTCTACTAAGACCTGTTCAGCGGCTTTGCCAACCTTTTCAGTTTTTAGTTCAGTAATTAGTTTGCCAGCCATGGCAAAAAATGATTTAGATTCAGCGGTTAAGTGGGAGGCCAAAAAATTTATTCCTTCTCCAATTGAGGATATGATTTTGGATTGGAAAATTATTCAAGATGGAAAAAATGTTCGGCCTATTAACAAAGACAAAAAGGATGTAATTAATGGCGGAGCATTAAATGTTTCTAATCGGGGTGATATTATTAAGACCAAATCAAACTTTAATAGGATTTTATTAACTGCTGCTCCACAGAATTTAGTTAATATTTATTTAGATATTTTTAAAGAAGTGGGTTTAAATTTATTTAGTTTGGAAGTAGAGTCCTTTGCTATGGCTAGGTCTTTAATGAGTGATGATGGAGCCTGTGCTATGATAGTTGATATTGGTTCAGTAACTACAGATGTTTGTGTCATAGAAAATAATTTGCCAGTTTTAAATAGAAGTATAGAAGTAGGAGGAAATTCTATGACTAAAAGCATTGCCAAGAGTTTAAATATTAGTTTTGAGAGAGCAGAACAATTTAAACAGGACTTTGGATTAAGTAGTATTAAAGGAGGAACCACTAATATTCCCAAGACCATTGAAGAAACATTATCACCCATGGTTAATGAGATTAAATATGTTTTTGATTTATATAAAAGACAGAGTCGAGGAAATATTGATAAAGTAATTTTATCTGGTGGTTCAGCATATTTGCCTAATTTAATTGATTATTTAAGCCAAACATTAAACAGCCCAGTTTATATAGGAGATGCTTGGCATAAAATTAAATATCCTATGGAATTAAAACCAGTTTTAGATGAAATTGGTCCTAGATTTTCAGTGGCCATAGGTTTGGCCTTAAGAGGGATAGAGTAGGTTGGTTTGTAGTTCGTAGGGGTAAAATAAAATTTAGAATAAGGTTTATCTGTGATATAATAGGGGTATTAATTGTTAAATTGTTAAATTGTTGGATTGTTGGATTATGAAACCATTTAACAGTTCACCCTAACACCTTTTTTGAAATGAACTATATTAAGAATTATTATTTTTTAAAAGATATTATAAAATTAAAACATTATATTTTTTGACTAAAAAGGTGAGGGGTTTAACGGTTTATTTAAACCATATGAGTGATGATATAAATTTATTACCAGAGGATTTAAGAAAAAAAAGGACTCTAAAAGATAGAGAGGATTTTGATATTAATGATATAGAATATACGGCTGGAGAAAAATTAGTGAAAGAACAAAAACAAAAACTGGCTATTAAAAATAAATTAGGTCAGTGGTTTAGGCCTCGTCCAGACGATTTAAAAACTAAAAAAACAAAAAAACCCATTTTAAATACTTCTTTTACTCCAAATTTAAAAGATCAAAGAGTAGATAAATTAGAAGTTGATTTCAAAGATCAAAAATTAATATTGCCAGAAGATAAAAAAGTTGATTTTAAGAATTTTTCCCAACCAGAAGATTTTAATGAGCAAATAAAAAAACCAGAAAAAATTAAGCCAGTTCCAAAGCCCAAAGCAGAAGCAGAACCCAGAAAGAGAAAAGAAAAGATTAAACAAAAAAATATATTTGATACCCTGTTATTAAACGTTAAGCATTTGTTTCAGAACAAAAAAAAGGATAAAGAGAAAAAAGAAAAAGAAGTTGATGTTAATCTTTTACCATTTAATGCCAATATTCCAAGTACTAAAAAATTATATTTTTCTTTACTTATTACTTTAATAATCTCCGGCATATTTATTTCTATAGTTTTTTTTGGATTTTATATACATCGGTCCAATATTGTTAATGATTATAATAAATTAAACGAAGAGTTTGAGAAGCACATTGATTATATTAAGGGCTATGATGATGTTATTAAAGAAATTGAAGTATGGCAGAATAAGATAAATGAAATTCGGGGTCTTTTTAGTAGGCATATTTATTGGACTAAATTTTTTAAAGCCCTTGAAGATAATACTTTACCAGAAATTCAATATAATTCATTTGCGGGCAGTGTTGGGGGAAATTTAACCTTAAATGCCGTAGCTCCTGATTATAAGACCATAGCCAGACAATGGATTCATTTAAATCAGGCCGAAGATTTTATAGATAAACTTATTATTGATAAGGCCTCTTTAGTGACCAGTGGCAATAATTTAATGGTCAGTTTTTCGTTAACCTTAGATTTTGTAGAAGATATATTTTATAAAAAATAGACCTACTGAATAATAAATTACGTAACGAAATTTTCAGATTTGGAGATAAATTTTTAAAATAATTTTTGAGGTTTAGCCTTAGCTAAGCCGAAAAGATTTTTTAGAAATTTAGCCAAAATATGTAAATTGCAGTAGTAAAATTATTGTTCAGTGGGTCTAACAATTAAAAGAATGCTGGAAGAAAAAGATAAAAATATTAAGTCCGACCCGGAAATAGAAAATAAAACAGAAATCAAAATTTCTAAACAGGTTTCGGGCCTTTCGGTTTTTATATATAAATATTTTAAAATTATTATTTTAATTGAGGTTATCTTTGTTTTAATAATTGGTTATTTTTTAATAATTGCTCCACAGATTTTTCAAATTAAGGAGTATAAGAAATTAATAGAACAGAAACAAAGTGATTTAGGTCGGGTTAAAGATTATCAAAAGGACTCGCAATTTTTAGAATCAGAATATGAAAGATTAAAAAGTAAATTATCTGAAGACATAGATAAACTTCATGAAATATTGCCTCCAGAAAAAAATTTACCGGAATTAATGACCCAAATAGAGGCCTTAGTAGAAGATCAAGATTTAAAGTTGGGCTCTATTGCTTTAGATTCTTCTGAAGATTTACCCACCAAAAAATCCAGTTTAATAGCTGAAAATGAAAAAGCTAAATTAGAAGCAGGTATGATTAGTGAGGCCAAAATTACTTTATTCGTTTTTGCAGAAGATGGTGGTTATAAAAAAGTTAAGAATTTTTTGGAGGCACTAGAGACTCATATTAGATTATTGGATGTTATATCTTTTGCTTTTGATTCTAATATTAAGTCCTATTCAATTATTTTTAAAACTTATTATTTAAAAGATGAATCCCGTTAGATAATAATATCTTACGGGATGAATTCTGTTAGATAATAATTAAATCTGACGGGAAAAATTTAATTCAATTAATAATATCTTACGGGATGAAAACTAATAAAAAAGTAGATAAAAAATTAATATTTTTATTTTTAATCATGATAATCATGATTGTATTTATGTTTTATTTTTTAAAGAAACAGAAAAAGCAAGACGAGGAATTAGATAATGTTCAATCTAACACCACTATAGATATTTTAACTTCCAAACAAAAGAAAATAAATAAAATTTTAAACGAAGAAGGTGGTTTATTTAATGAAAATATTGAGGCCCTTTTTGATGATTTAAATTTAAAATCATATGTTGACTTACCGTTAGAAGTAGGGAAAGTAGGAAATCCTTATCCTTTTGGAAATCCAGAAGAGGATTTAGGAAATTTAGAATAATAATAAATTATTATGAATATTGATTATAATGATAAAATTCTTAGTAAAATTAAGGAAAAGAACTTATTAGATAATGATAAGTTTAATTTTTTAGAAAAAGAATTAAAAGCACCAAGGGCCGACATAGATAAAATAATTAAACGGGCCTCTTTATTAGATTCAGAAGAATATACCAAAATTAAAGCCGAGGCCACTAATATACCTTATAAAAATTTGATTGACGAAACCATTGATGAAGAGGTTTTAAAATTATTACCTCCTGACCTTTCTCGAAATTACCAAATGGTTCTTTTTAACAAAGTAGGCAATATTTTAGAAGTAGGATTAGTTAATCCAGAGGATTTTAGTGCAGTAGAAGCAGCAGAGTTTTTAGCGCATAAAAATAATTATCATGTAAAATATTATTTGATTTCTGAAGAAAGCTTTGAATATGTGGCTAAAAAATTAGAAAATATTTCTGAAGAAGTTGGCGAGGTTTTGGGGTATGCCAAAGAAAAATTAGCCAAAGGAGAAGATGAGATTGAAATTGAAGATACAAAATTAGAAAGCGAGAATTTTGATGAAATTATTAGGTCAGCGCCAGTTTCTAGAATTATATCAGTTATTTTAAAACACGCAGTTGAGGGTCGGGCCTCAGATATTCATATTGAACCAGTTAATAAGCAATCTGTGACTAGATTTAGGGTTGATGGCAAGCTTCATAATTCTATAGTTTTGCCAATATATATTCACAATGCTTTAATAGCCAGAGTAAAAGTAATGGCCAATATGAAAATTGATGAGACCAGAATTCCTCAAGATGGTAGAATCAGAGTTAAGATTAAAAATGAAAGAATAGATTTTAGGGTTTCAACCTTGCCTCTGATAGATTATGAAAAAGTAGCCATGAGGGTTTTAAGTACTCCGAAGAAAATTCCTAGTTTAGAAGAGATTGGTTTTTCTGGATTTTTAAAGGATAAAATAGAGGAAAATATAAAAAAGCCCAATGGAATGATTTTGATTACTGGCCCTACGGGAAGCGGCAAGTCCTTTACTCTTTTTACTTTTTTAAACAAAATAAACACAGAAGAGATCAATATTTCCACCTTAGAAGATCCAGTAGAATATAATATTGAAGGAGTTAATCAATCTCAGGTTAGACCAGAAGCTAAGTATACTTTTGCTTCAGGATTAAGGTCTTTATTGCGTCAAGACCCAGATGTACTTATGGTTGGAGAAATTAGAGATAGTGAGACAGCGGCATTAGCAGTACACGCGGCTTTAACTGGACATTTGGTTTTTTCAACTTTGCATACTAATTCTGCCCCAGCTGCTATTCCGCGATTGATTGATATGAAAGTTGAACCCTTTTTATTGTCCTCTACTTTAAATATGATTTTAGCGCAAAGATTAGTCAGAACTATTTGTAATAATTGTAAAGAAGAATACGAATTACCAGCTAATTTAAAAGATAAGATTACGAAAGAAATTGATAATATTCCAGAAAAGGCCTTTTATGGGAAAATTAAAAAAAGCGACCCAATAAAATTTTATCACGGTAAGGGCTGTAGTCATTGTGGAGGAACTGGTTATAAAGGTAGGATAGCTATTACAGAAGTATTATTATTGAATGAAGGATTGAAAAACATAATTTCAAGTGGAAATGATATGGTAAAGTTTAAAGAAGAATTAGATCAACAAGGATATATTAAAATGTTAGCAGACGGCCTAATAAAGGCCTTAAACGGAACCACTACCGTAGAAGAGATTATAAGAGTCACTAAGGAAATTTAATTAATTATTTTATTAAATAAAATGTCTGTTCAGGATAGATCATCAGCGGGAAGTGTTTTAATTGTAGAGGATGATTTGTTTTTGTCAGAAATGTATGCTTTAAAATTAGAAGCAGAGAATTTTGAAGTATTTTTAGCAGACAATGGACAAGAGGCATTAGAAAAAATGAGAGCCCATCAACCAGATATTGTTTTATTGGATTTATTAATGCCCGGTAAGGATGGTTTTGAAGTTTTAGAAGAAAAATTTAAAGATTTGGAGATTAAAGATATTCCTTTAATAGTTTTAACTAATTTATCTCAAAAAGAGCAAATTAAAAAATGTTATGATTTAGGGGCTAATGATTTTTTAATTAAGGCCTATTTTGTGCCCAGTGAAGTAATTAAAAAAATAAAGAATTTAATAAATAATAATCAAAATTCCAAATAGTGAATTTTAAAGCTTTAATCCTTAAGCTATGGGTCTTAAGTTTTGACATTTAGGATTTGGCCCTAAAGGAGAAACTTCGTTTCCTTTTAGGGTAAAAATTTAATAAAATTATGCCAGCAATAGATAAATTACATTTAAATGAATTAATTAATCAAGCCATTAAAGAAGGGGCCTTAGCCATTTATTTTAATATTGGCTCTTATCCAGTGATAAAAATTAATGACAATCTTAAAGATTTGACAGCTAAACCGATTTTGACCAAAGAATTTTTAAACACCATTGCTGATTCTATATTATCTGAAGAACAAAAAGAAAGATTAACCTCTAAAAAAGAAATTACAATTGCTCATAATTGGTCTGATGATATTAGGTTTTTAGCGAACTTTTTTTATCAAAAAAATTCTTTATCTATAACTATAAAATTAATATCTACCCAAATAAAAGATATTAATGATTTAAATTTACCACGGGTTATTAACGATATAATAAAATTGGAAGCAGGATTAGTTATTGTTTGTGGTCCAGTATCTTCGGGTAGAAGCACTACTATTAATTCTTTTATTCAGTATTTAAACAAAAATCAAGAAAAAAGGATTATTAGTATAGAAGACCCAATTGAATACGAATTTATAGATGATAAAAGCATTATTCAACAGAGAGAAGTGGGCCAGGACGTGGATTCATTTTTACAGGGCTTAGCGGATGTAGTTGATGAAGACGTAGATATTGTTTATTTATCTAAAATTAATAATGCCCAAGAAATAAAATTAGCCATTCAGGCGGCGGCTTCGGGAAAATTAGTTTTAGCAGTAATGGATAGTAATTCAGTAATAGTGGTTTTAAATAAAATATATAGCAGTTTTAAAATATCGGAAAAAGAATTGGCCAAAAGTATGATTACCAATTCTTTAAAGGTTATTATCAATCAAAGATTAATTAAGAAAAATGGTGGAGGTCAAATTTTGGCTACAGAAGTTTTTACCATGAATGATTCTTCTAAATCCATTATAAAATCAGAAAGATTTGAACAATTAAATTCAGTTATTCAGACCTCTCGAGGGGATAATATGCAGGATTTGAATAGTTCTTTAAAAGAATTAGTTAGTAAGGGCTTAATTAATCAGGAAGAAGCAGAAAAATATATTACTAATGCAAATAATTTTTAATAAAATATGGCCTTATTTAGTTATAAAGTATTGAATAGTAATGGTAATGTGATTGTGGGCATTGTTGAGGCCCCTAATTTTGAGTTGGCTTCTGAGGCCTTAGTAGAAAAGGGTTTTCAAATTATTAACATTAAAGAAAATAAAGGACCCTTGGATTTAAAATTTTCTGGAATTCCTTTTTTAAATAGAATTAGTAAAAAAGAAATTGTAATTTTCTCTCGTCAATTAGCAGTAATGGTATCAGCTACAGTGCCAATTATTCAATCTTTAAGAGTTATTGTTAAGCAAACTAAAAATGAGGCCTTGCAAAAAATTGTTAATCAAATTGCTGATGATGTAGATGAGGGCTTAAAATTTTCTGAGGCCTTGCGCAAGCATTCTGTTTTTGGTGGTTTTTTTGTTAATATGGTTGCCTCTGGGGAAAGCTCCGGTAAATTGGATGAGGTTTTGGAATATTTAGCTGATGAAGTGGAAAAAAACTATGACTTACAATCCAAAATAAAAGGAGCGATGATTTATCCTGCTTTTATTGTGGTGGGTTTAATTGTAGTAGGTATTGCCATGATGGTTTTTGTGATTCCGCAATTAACGGGTATGCTGACAGCTTCAGGGCAGGACTTGCCAATAGCGACTAAGATTTTATTATTCATAAGTGATATATTTCGAAATTATTTTGTTTATCTTATTTTAGGTTTAATAATTGTGGGAGGAGGATTATTCTATTTTATTAAAAAAACAGAATTAGGTAAAAAATCTATTGACTTATTAAAACTAAAATTACCAGTTTTTGGTAAATTATTTAAAAATATCTATTTAGTTAGATTTGGAGGTACTTTGTCCAGTTTAGTAAGTGCAGGCGTGTCCCTGACTAACGCTTTAAAAATTACTGGTGATGTGATAGATAATTATCATTATAAAAAATTAATAACACAAGCCATTGAAAGGGTAAAAGATGGCTATTCTGTGGCCTATGTTTTTTCTAAAAGCGATATGTTTCCGCAAATGTTGGCCCAAATGTTAAAAATAGGAGAAAGGACTGGTCGGCTGGCCGATGTTTTAGAAAAATTATCTAGATTTTATTCTCGGGAAGTAGAAAATATGGTCGCTAATTTAACTGCTTTAATAGAGCCATTGATTATGGTTATAATTGGCATAGCTGTAGGTGGAATGGTGGCAGCTATTATTATGCCGATGTATAATATGGCAAATAGTTTTTAAGTTTCAAGTTCCAAGTTATGTTTTTAAAAATATGGGATTTTATGTTATAATATAAGTGTTGTTGATAACTTTGGACTTTTAAAATAAAGTCAAAAAGTTTTTATGATAAAATAACAAAAATAATATTCAGCCATGAACCAATCCCCTGTACCGTATAATACAGGGTTAGGTATATGGCACGAAAGGAAACAAAAACAATGAAAAGAAAAGGTTTTACATTAATTGAATTATTGGTAGTTATTGCCATTATTGGCTTACTATCAACTTTAGCAGTTGTTTCTTTAAACAGTGCTAGAGCAAAAGCTAGAGATGCTAGAAGATTGTCTGATGTTAAACAGCTTTCTACTGTTTTAGAAATGGAGTCTACAAGTAACCCAGCTGGTAAAGCCGTAGAAACATGTGTTTTAGCAGACGCTAAAGTCTCTACGTGTGATGGTCCTGGAGATGTAGATCAATTTCCAAATTTTAGTGATCCTACTGGTACTGATGCTTGTTCAAGTGCCTCTGTTGCTGTATGTGATTATTCTATTTCTACAGCTCTTGGAGCCGCTGCTGCCAAAGTTGATGATTATCAGATTTGTTTTTATTTAGAACAGGCCTCTGGTAGTTTATTGGCTGGACGCAATTCTATTATTACTGGTGGAATAATGACCCCAGGTTGTTTATAAGAAAATTTAGTTATTTTTTAAAAAAGAGCTCCTTTGGGAGCTCTTTTTGTTTTTATAATTATTATGTTATAATTTATAATAATAGTTAAAATAATTAAATTTTTTAATATGAAAAATAAAAATGTTTTTTTAGGAGAAAAAAATAGAGGATTTACCCCCTACCTTTTTATTAAAAAAAGTAAAGGGTTTACTTTAATAGAACTTTTAGTTGTTATTGCTATTATTGGTTTATTGTCTACTTTGGCAGCTGTTTCTTTAAACAGTGCTAGAGCAAAAGCCAGGGATGCTAAAAGGGTTTCTGACGTTAAACAATTAAGTACAGTTATTCAAATGCAAGCTATTAATAGCGCACAGGGTACGTATGATATTCTTCCAGATGGTTGTGATGAGGCCGGGGAATTAACAATTAATTGTGGTACGGATTTTGGGGGAGAAAATTGGACTGCTTTTGCTGATCCTAGTGGAGAAACCGAATGTAATGGCCTGGTACCAGCAATTTGCGCTTATACCATGGGTTTAGATTCTAATGATGATGGTTATGAAATATGTTTCTTTTTAGAAGAAGGTATTGCTGGAGTGGCTCAGGGATTAAATCATGTAGGGCCAGGTGGAATTGTTGAAGACGGCTGTAGTAATAGTGAATAAAATTTTATTAAGTAAATTATAAAAAACTCCCATAGGGGAGTTTTCTTAAGTTAATGTTTACGGCGAGCCATGAACTCGAGATAAGCGAAGCTTATCGAGTAGTTCATGGTGCCCTTGCCAGGAGTTGAACCTGGATTTTAGGTTCCGCAAACCTAAGTTCTATCCATTAAACTACAAGAGCTGGGTTAAATTGCTAAATTGTTATATTGTTAAATTGTTATAAAATTAATTAAGCCGAGTTGAGCCCGGCTGATTTTATACTTTTATTAATTTTTTTATAATTTTAACCAGCGAGCCAGAGAATCAGACGTTGGTTCTTCTTCTCTATAAATATCTTCTTCTAAAAAGATCAATAAAGCATTTCGGACTTTAACTGGATTTTGGTCTTGAAGAGGAATGCTTAATCTGGGTTTGAGATTAGTTTTAAATTCTATATAAAGGGTAGATATTTTTGGGGGCTCGTAAATAATAAAAAATTTTTCTAAGTCCTTATAGGCATAAAAATTTTCTCCAATTTCCAGCCCAGCTTCAGTTATTTTTACATCTAATTCTACGGGTTCTTTTCTTTGAAGTAAAAGAATTATAATAACCACCATCACAATAATAACAGCAAATAAAAAATTAGATTCAGTTAAAGAAAATATTAATAGCCCTAGGGCTATAATTATAAGAATTATATACCAATAAGCAGACCTTTCTCTTTTTTCAAATTCAGGAAAATGCCATTGGATTAAAGTTTTGCCGTAATTTTTTATTTCTTCTACCATAGCTTAATTATACAATTTAGTTTAAGAATTGACAATTGCTTTTTCCTTAGATATAATTTTAAACACATTGTGATTTATTAAGATTAATTAAGGAAGGGTGGCTGATCCCATAAATATCTATGAGTGTCAGCGAATAGAAATATTTATGAGGACCCCGTTTTGCGGGGGTGGTTATAAATATTATGTAAATAATTAGGTTAATAAAAAGATAAACTTTAAAAATGGAAGGGTGGCTGAGTGGCTGAAAGCGGCGGTTTGCTAAACCGTTATACGTCTTTTTTGGGCGTATCGAGGGTTCGAATCCCTCCTCTTCCGCCAGACTACGCTCTAACGAGTTTTGTCTGACAGGATAATTTAAAAAGATAAAGTATTTTATCTTTTTTTATTTTTTTTATTAATATATTTTTTAAATTTTTTAACAACACCTTGTTTAAATTTTCGCAGGTTATTTTTTTGTGATTTAGAAAGGGCAGCTCTTATATTGTCTTTGGCAGTATTTGTTTTAACGAAATTTAACCAATCAGTATTAGGTATTTTTCTGTTTTTGTCTGTTAATATTTCTATCAGGTCCCCGTTTTTTAATTCTGTATCTAATTTAGACATTTTATCGTTAATTTTTACACCAATACATTTATTTCCTATTTCAGTATGAATATGATAGGCAAAATCTATAGGAGTGGATCTTTCTGGCAGGTCAATTACGTCATTTTTTGGTGTAAATACAAAAATTCTAGATTTAAATATATCAGTATTTAATTTTATAGATTTTAAATAATCTTTATTATTTCTAATTTTTTTCTGCCATTTTACTAAGTCATATATCCAGGCAAATTTTTTATATTCATCATTAATTGTTTTATTTTCTTTATATCTCCAATGGGCGGTTATACCAAATTCTGCCACTTGCTCCATTTCTAAAGTTCGAATTTGAATTTCTATTGGTTTATTATTTTTATCAAAAACTGTAGTATGGAGCGACTGATATGCATTGGGCTTGGGTTGAGATATATAATCCTTAACCCTACCATTTAAGGGTTGCCAATTATTATGTATCAAACCCAATATGGAATAACAATCATTTTTTGATTTAGCTATAACTCTTAGGGCTATTAAATCATATATTTTTCCAATATCCTTATCTTTTCTTAAAAGTTTAGTGTATAAAGAATATAAATGTTTTTGTCTTCCATAGACATTGATAAATTTTAAATTATTTTTTATTAATAAATTTATTAATTTTTTCTTTGTTTTTTCTAGAGAGGCGGTTCGATTTTTAATATTGGTTTGAATTTCATCCAGGGTCCATTGATATTCTTCTGGATAGACATAAGGGAAAGATAAATCTTCAATTTGTCCTTTAAATTTATACATACCTAATCGACCAGCAATGGGGGCATAAATTTCTAAGGACTCTAAAGCTATTCTGTTTTGTTTTTCTTGGGAAGGATGGTGTTCTAAGGTTTTTAAATTATGGATGCGGTCGGCAAATCTGATAATTATAACTCGAATGTCTTTAGACATGGCTATAAACATTTTTCTTAAATTTTCTGCATATCTTTCTACGCCCCGATATTTTATCCTACCTATTTTTGTAACCCCATCTACTAATTTGGCTATTTCTACGCCAAACTCTTCTTTAATGTCATTGATTGAAAAATTTGTTTCCTCTGGTATGTCGTGGAGTAGCCCAGCGGCAATTGTATTGGAATCCATGCCCATTTTTGCCAAAGTATAGGCTGTTTCTATGGGATGAATAATATATTCTTCTCCGCTTAATCTTTTTTGGTTTTGATGGGCCACAGAAGCAAATTCCCAGGCCTTAGTGATTTTATTTAGATCATCATTAAAATCCTTTTTATTTTTTAATAAAAGGTGATTTTTTTTAAAAATGTATAAAATGTCTTCCAAGGTTTTCATATTTTCATTATATAGGAAAAACGATTTTTTTTACAATAAACCCCGCCTAAAGCGGGGTTAAAAATAATTATTTTATAAATATTATTTACATTCTTTATTAGAACAGTATATTTTTTCTTGAGCACTTTTTACCATTGGCGAACCACATTTTTCACATAATTCTCCGGTTGGTTCTTTCCAAGTAGCAAAATCGCATTGCGGGTAATTACTGCAGCCATAGAATATTCTTTTTTTTCTGGTTCTTTTAATAATTATTTGTCCATTTTCACATTTAGGGCATTTAATATTTATTTTTTCTAGGATAGTTTTAGTATTTTTACATGCGGGGAATCCTGTGCAGGCCAGAAATTTTCCAAAGCGACCTAATTTAATAACCATTGGTTTGCCACATTTTTCACAGATTTTATCAGTTTTTTCATCGATATTTATTTTTTCAACAGATTCATATTTTTTTTCAAGATTTTCTTTAAAGGGCTCATAGAACTTTTTTATAAAAGGTTGCCATTTTTTTTCTCCACGAGCTATTTCATCTAATTCTTCTTCTATGTGAGCAGTAAATTCGTAATCTACTATTTTAGGAAAATTTTTGGTTATAATTTTATTGGTTAATTCTCCTATTTCTGTGGGAGTTAATTTTTTAGCTTCTTTTTCAACATATTTTCTAGCCATAATAGTTGAAATAGTGGGAGCATAAGTGGAAGGTCTTCCGATGCCAAGTTTTTCTAAAATTTTTATCAAACTGGCTTCCGTATATCTAGCTGGAGGTTCAGTAAAATGTTGTTCAGGATTTATATTTTCTATTTTTAATTCTTCATCTTTTTTAACAGGAGGTAATATGTTTTCTTCTATTTTACTAGGGTAAATTTTTAAAAATCCAGCGAATAAGATTATATTTCCATTACTTAAAAATGTGTAAGAATTATCATGGGCGTCAATAGTAATGCTTGTTTTTTCTAGTTTAGCGGGAGTCATTTGACTAGCCAAGGCCCTTTCCCAAATTAATTTATAAAGTTTATATTGTTGAGGTTTGAGATATTTTTCAATTTGTTCCGGGCTATTATATACATTAGTTGGTCTAATGGCCTCGTGAGCTTCTTGGGCATTTTTTGATTTGGTTTTAAATTGTTTTCTATTTATATATTTTTCCCCTAAGTTTGTTTTTAAATATTCTTCGGCCTCATCTAAAAATTTATCGGACAAATTGAGAGAATCTGTTCGCATATAAGTAATTAGGCCGATATTTTCTTTTTCTAATTTTATGCCCTCATAAAGTTGTTGGGCTAAGAGCATGGTTTGTTTGGAGCTAAAACCTAATCTATTATTAGCGGCTTGTTGAAGGGTAGAAGTTTTAAAAGGAGGATAGGGGTTTCTTTTAGTTTCTTTTTTTTCTATGGCTATAATTTTATAATCTTTTTTTTCTAAATCTTCAGCGATTTTTTGAACTTCCTTTTTAGATTTTAAATCTAATTTATTAATTTTTTGCTGATTAATTTTTTTTAATTCTGCGTGAATTTTATTATTTTCATCTTTTTTAAAATCGGCTTCAATTGTCCAGTACTCATCTTTTTTAAAATTTCTAATTTCGGTTTCTTTTTCACAAATTAATCTTAAAGCTGCGGACTGTACTCGACCAGCAGATAAACCCTTAGCTATTTTTTTCCATAAAAAAGGGGATAGTTTATAGCCAACTATTCTATCTAAGATTCTGCGGGCCTGTTGAGCATTAAATAGATTTTCATCTAATTGGCGAGGATTTTTTAAGGCCTCTAAAATAGCATTTTTAGTAATTTCATGAAATACTATCCGAAATTGTTTCTGAGGTTTTAATAGATAATTTAAATGCCAGGAAATAGCCTCTCCTTCGCGGTCTTCGTCAGTGGCAAAATAAATTATTTCGGCTTTTTTAGCTAAAAATTTAAGTCCACTTACTCTTTTTTGAGCATTTTTAGGAATTACATATTTAGGTTCAAAATTATTTTCCGTATCAACTCCTAGTTGAGTTTTAGGCAGGTCTCGAACGTGCCCAAAAGAGGACTCTACAATATAAGAGTTGTCTAAGAATTTTTGAATAGTTTTTGCTTTAGTAGGAGATTCTACGATTACTAATTTTGTTGGCATTTTTTAATTTATTATGATTAATATTTATGAGTGTTAATTAATTTAAAAACTTCTTCTATTGTTTAAAATTTGTTCTTCATTAATCCATTTCTTTCTAATGTCTCCGACAATATACATTGAACCAGTAATAACTAGACAATCTTTACTTTCCAATATTGACAAGCAATAATTTAGGGCCTGCCAAGGATCTAAAAAATAATTTGTTTTGGTTTTTAATTTTAATTTTTTCATTATAGTTTTGAATTTTAATAAGGAAGTAGTTTTTCGGCCACCAATAGTGGCCAAACTTCTGGTAAAGACAATCTGCTTGGCCAGGGGAGCTATTTCTTTTAATGATTTAAAAGAATCTTTATCAGAAACCATGCCAAATATTAATATTAGGTTTTTATATTTTAATGTTTTAATATTTTCTACTAAGCGTTCTATTTTAATAGGATTATGAGAACCGTCTATAATAATTTTGGGTGAGACCTGAATGGTTTCAAATCTACAGGGAAGCTTGGCGTTTTTGATAGCATTTTGAATACTTTTTTTCTTTAGTTTAAATATTTCTCCTATTTTTTGAGCGATGATATTATTTTTATTATTACTATCTTCGTATTTTAATTTAATAAATTTTGCGTTTTTATTTTTACATTCTCGGGCAAACATTTTTAATAATTGCGGGCGGGTTTCAGTAGTGATGAAAGTACAATTTTTTTTGATAATACCCATTTTTTCCTGAGCAATTTTTTTTAAAGTTTCCCCTAAAATTTCCATATGGTCATAATTGACATTGGTAATTATGGCGAATTTAGTTTTTTTGATAATATTGGTGGCATCATTTTTACCACCTAATCCAGTTTCTAAAATAACCCAATTACATTTTCTTTGTACAAAATATATTAAGGCAATTGTTAAAAAAACCTCAAAGTACGAAGGAACACCATAAGGACTTTTTAAAGCGCATTCGGTTAAGGGTTTTTTTAAGCTTTCTACAATATTGGCAAAAGAGTTAGGAGTAATATATTTATTATTTACTTTTATTCTTTCAATATGAGTCGTAGTGTGGGGAGAGTAATAAGAACCAACGGTTTTTTTGGTTTTTTTGATAATATTATGAATAGCACAGGTTGTGCTACCCTTACCAGCTGTACCAGCGACATGGATATATTTTAATTTTTTTTCAGGGTTGTCTATCAAGTTTAGTAAATATTCTAATCTTTTAATAAAAAAAGAACGGTCATATTTTTTAATTTTTTTAGATTCTCTTTTATTCATATAACTAATCCCGGGGATATTATTAAGAGATTCTAAAAATTTAACGGCTTTTTTGTATTTTGAATAAGACATGTATTTAAATTGTTAAATGGTTAAATTGTTTAACCCGTCTTAATTTTATTTAAAATTATGGCGGGCAATAGTTTAATTGTTAGATTGTTGATTTATTTTTTTATTTTTTCTTAGCCATTTGACGCCCAAATAACAAAGCGGAGTATCTAAAATAGCAAAAGCAATTTTAAATAACCAATAAGGAATTATTAAAGAAAAGATAAAAGGAATGGTAAATTTAGGAGTCATTTTATAAAAAGCAATAAACATGAATATACTAGTGTCTAATAATTGACTAACAATTGTAGAAAAATTATTCCTCAGCCATAAAAATTTTCCCTTAGTTTTCTTTTTCCAAAACTCAAAAGAAAGTATATCATGATATTGGCTGATCAAAAAGGCAATTATGCTAGCAATGGTCATGCGAATGCTACTGCCAAAAATGTTTTGATAGGCCTCTTGATTACCCCAAGTCTCATTAGCAGGTAATTGGATGCAGACATACATCATTATTAAAGCGAAAATCATAGACATAATCGAAATCCAAAAAAAATTTCGAGCTTTTTTAAATCCATGAACTTCTGATATTATATCAGTTATTAAAAAAAGTAAAGGCACAAAGAAGATGCCGACAGAAACCCTAACACCCAAGATGGTAGTTATTTTTGAACCCAAGGTATTGGCTAGTATTAAAGAAGTAACAAAAAGTCCTAATAGTATATTTGTTTTTTTCCCCATGTTTTTATTTTAGTTGGTAGTTTTGATTACCAATATTTATAATTAAACCCGATAATTCCATTTGTGTCAAACAAGAAATTGTGATGGGAGGATCAATTTTACTCAAGGAGATTATTTTATTAATATCTAAGGGGCCATTTTTTAATAAATTATAAATTATTTTATGGTTTTTGTTTTTTAGTTCAGGGGCGGTTTGTTTTTTATTTTCAGTTATATTATATATTTCTAAAATATCTTTTATCTCGGTAATAATTTTTGCTCCTTGTTTAATTAAGTTATTTGTGCCTTGAGAATTGTTTTGAAATATTGAACCAGGAATAGCCAGGACTTCGCGATTTTCATTTAAAGCATATTGAGCAGTAATTAGAGTTCCAGATTTTTTTGCGGCTTCAATGATTAAAGTTGCTTGAGATAGACCAGCGATAATTCGGTTTCTTTTCGGAAAATTTTCTTTAGCCAGGGGAGAACCAATAGGAAATTCAGAAATTAATAATCCTTTTTGAATAATTTTTTCTGCTAATCTTAAATTGGATTGAGGATAGATTCGATTGATAGGTGAACCCAAAACAGCAATGGTGGATGCCTTGGTGTCTACGGCCGCGGCATGAGCTAAAGAATCTATGCCAATAGCTAAACCAGAAACTATGGTGATATTCTTTTCCGCAATCAGTTTTACAAAATTTTGGACAATAGATTTTCCATATTGGCTAAACTTGCGAGAGCCAATAACACTTAATAAATTTTTGTTTTTTAATAATTCTAAATTCCCTTTAGCAAATAAAATTAAAGGAGGAGAATAGGTTTGCTTTAATAACCAAGGATAATTTTTATCAAAATAAGTTATAAGCTGGATATTTTTATAAAGTTTCCAAACTTCATCTAAATTAATTTTATTTTTATGATGAATAAATTGCTGAATAAATTTTTCCGAAAAATTACTTTTTTTTAAATCTTGGTACCCAACCCGCCAAATTTTTTCCCAATCTGGAAAAATTTTAAAAAGTTTCAGGATAGTATAAAATCCAAATTTAGGAATTAAAAAAAGACCAAGTATTATTTTGCGCTGAGCCAAAGAAAGCTCTAAAACTTCATAATCGCTTTTCATGTGATTAAATTGTTAATTGCTTTTTTCTTAATTTGATATTATATCTTTTAGATTTATTTGTAAACTCTTGACAGGGTTTGATATATCTGCTATACTTTAACATACAATTGAAAATTGATTATATTTAGATTTTTGTCCGTCGGTAGTTCTTAGTAACACCCCTCCTTGTTGCTTTGAACGCAAGTTAGATAAATCTTCTTGGTTCGCCTTGTGAGATCTATTTACACCAGCGGACAATAATGTGAGTATAATTTAAAAACAGGGACAAGGCCTTGTTTTTTTATTTTTAATATAGTATTGTATAATATTAAAAAAATAAAATAATGGAGGAAAACATGGATCCTTTTAAAGATCAGAGGGCGCTATTTCCAAGAATTATAATAAGTATTCTTAATGCGGTGTTAGAAATATTATACAAGGTTGGTATAGAACTCACAGCTGAGGAAATTGTAAGCTTAGAGTTTTTTGAATTAGAAAAGCTTTCCCAGACAGAAGTTGAAAAAATAGTGAAGCTATTTAAAGATTTACTTATAGAACTAGAAGAAGAAGATGATTTTTATACATTCTATATTTCTAAGGGTTTTTCTTTAATGTTTGCCGACAAACCACAGAAGAAGATTATTAATAATCTGGAAAAGATGTGGATTTGCATTTTGACAGATGAAGAGATTCGGGAATTTTTAGAGAGAATTGAATCCTTTATTCCCTTTGAAAAATGGATTGAAAAAAGAAATAATTTAATAGAAAAATTAAAGAAATAAAGTCGGGCTAAGCTCGACGAGGAGTTTAAATGAAAAAGATAATTTTCTTTTTAGTAGTAATTTTGGTACTTTTTTCTTGCACCAAGATTACAGAGGTGACTGTTAATGATGATAATGAGGATTGGGTTTATCATATTGGACCAGGGCAGGGTTTATTAGGAAATGTTGATTTCTATATTATAGCGAACACCACACAAGGAGTTTCGATTTTGTTGATCAATGGGCCAGGCAATCCCATAGGTTATCAAATGAGAAAAGCTGACATTATTTATTGTCAGGACTCTTATATAGCTAGCGGAGGGCACACTTTTCAATCTGGGACTAGCATACCCTTTAATCAATGGGTAAGTGTTAATTTAGTAGTTTATAAATCAACATTTGCTGGTTGGTTGTGGCCAATAGCTGATCTCTGGGATGCCTTATATGATTTAATAGTTGATACGACCTATGAAATAGAAGTAATGATTGTTTATGAACCAGGTAAAGGATTTCAAGATATGTTTGTTAAAGTTGATGGAAAAATAATTTATATTCAGGTTCAGAAATTTAATAAACCAGAGAATCATCAAAAGATTATTGATTTGATTGGAGATTCTAATGCAAATATCCAAGGATGAAGAAGTTTCTCTTAGGAATTTATCATTAAAAATTCAAATGTCTTCGAAATCAGATTTAATTCATTATTGTTTACAATTTGTTGAAGATATCTGTGAATGCGTTTTAGTTGCCTCAGGAACTAATTTAGTTTTAAAAACAAAAGAAATTTTAGAACAAAATCTTTTAGAGGAGCTGAAAGAACAGAAGCTATATGATGAATTTACTAGGCTCGTTGAAACCAAAGATGACACCATTAAGATAGAATTTGAAAATGAAATTGGTTGTAAAAATTTTTTTCTTTTTATGTGCCGACTTTGTTATTTTAATCTTCGGCATTTAAAGAAAAAGAAAATTGAACTTGAATTTCTTGACGTCTTGTATGAAAAATTGGAAAATTGAAAAAATAAAAAACGCCTCGTTTAAAAAAAGACGAGGCTTTTTGTTTTTGGGAAGACAGGATAACAGGACAATAAGTTTATAAGCTTTTAACTTTTAACTTGTAACTTGCCTGCCCCCTGAAGCTTGAGCGAAAGGGGGCAACTTGTAACTTAGTTATATTTATTCATGGCTTCTTGAGAGGATTCTGTTAGAGCCAATTGGATCGCATCACTTGTTTGTTGTAAAATTTTTTTCAATTTCATTTTTTCAAAAATAGAAAAGCGAGAGAGAACATATTTATCAGCTGGTATTTTTTCTAAAAGAGGAGTTTTGATTCCAATTCTAAATCTTAAAAAATTTTTAAAACCCAGGTGTTGAATAATTGATTTAAGTCCATTATGTCCGCCAGCAGAATCAAAATAACCAATTTTTAAATTTCCAAGATTGATGTCTATATCATCATATACTATAAAAATATCTTCTGGTTTTAAATTATGTTTTTTGAAGATATAATTGACGGCCAATCCAGAATTATTCATAAAAGTTTGCGGTTTAATAATTTCTATGTTTTTTTTGTTAAGTTCAGTTTTTAAATATAAATATTTTTCTTTAGGGGATTTATTCCATTGAATATTTTTACCCAATAATTCTTTAACTAAAAAATCCATGGCTATAAAGCCAGCATTATGTTTAGTGTGTTGATATTTTGGGCCGGGATTTCCCAATCCTATAATAAGTTTCATATATACTAATGTGCGATGCTAATATACGAATTGATACCAATAATACGAATATTATACTAATGATTATAACTACTTATGTCGATTAGGATATTTATTCGTATTATATTTGTATAATTAGTATACATTTGTATATTGGTATTATATAATGTTTTTAAGTTTACGGACATAGGCCACAACTGGAAGTCCGCGGAGTTTAAATTTTGTTCTGATTTTATTTTCTATAAATTTTAAATAGGAATTATTTAAACTAGTTTTAGCTCCGATAAGAACTTCAAAAGTTTGGGGTTTAGTATCTACTTGTTTGATTTCATAAATTTTAGGTCGCCGAGTTCCTTTTCCTATGGTGGGCTTATGAATTCTCAATATTTCTTGTAAAAAATTATCTAGTGTTTGTTTTTCTATTTTTAAACTAAATTTTTGATTAATTTCTAAGGCCTCGTCTAAGATATGAGTGGTTTTAATATTTTTTGTGGCAGAAGTAGGTATAAATTTTGCCCACATCAAATAAGGAATTGTTTTTTTATAATATAATAAATACTCGTCATATATTTTAGTATCTTTATCTTTTATTAAATCCCATTTATTGGCTACAATAATTAAGCCCTTTTTAGCCCCTTTAATTAATTTAGCAAATTTTAAATCAGCCACGCTTAAGTTTTTAGAAACATCAGTAATCAATATTATAATGTCAGCATTTTTAATAGCTTTTTTGGTTTGCTGAACGGATTTTAATTCTAGTTCGTCTTTTTTTATTTTGGTTCTTTTTTTTCGAATGCCAGCTGTATCTATTAATTTGAAATCATAATTTTGGTATTTAAAAGGAATAATTTGCATGTCTCGGGTAGTATGTTCTGCGTCAGAAACAATTATTTTTTCTTCATTCAAAAGAGCATTAATCAAAGAGGATTTACCAACATTTGTTTTACCAATAAAAGCTAATTTAATGGGAGGGGCGGTGAGCGTTTTTGGTTCCTTTTTTTTGCTAAAAGATTTTTTAGGAATTTTTTTAAGCACCAGGTCTAATAAATCTCCTACTCGACTTCCAGATATGGCAGATGCTAAGGCAATGTCTTTGATTCCTAATTTATAAAATTCTGAAGAATTCTGAGAAATTTTTTTATTATCACATTTATTAACAACTAAAATATGATTTAATTTATTTTTTTTAATAAACTCAGCAAATTCTTTGTCTTGAGGCATGATTCCAGTTTTGGCATCTACGATAAATAATATCAGATCTGAACTTTGAATAGATTTGATTGTTTTTTCAGCTATTTTTTGATCTATCTCAGCTGATTTTTTGTTGGTATAAAGCGTTTCTAAACCACCAGTATCTACTACGATAATTTTTTTTCCCAGCCATTCAGTGGTTTGATAATTTGTATCTCTGGTTGTCCCAGGGATTCTGCTAATAATGGCTTTATTTTTTACTAGCAAATTAAAAAGCGTGGACTTACCAACATTGGTACGACCAATGATACAGACAATAGGGAGGTTTTGATTTTGATGATTCATTTTAAAAAAGGTGTTAGGATAAATTGACAAATTGCTGAATTTTAACAATTTAACCATTTAACAATTTAACCATTTAATTCTTAAAATTACTTTGGTAGCTGGTCTTTTCCCAGAACGATTAAAAAGTCCAGATTATCTTGAAACATATATTCTTTTAATTCATCGGGCAGAATATTAGACCGGACACCATAAATATATTCTTGGATTTTTTGTAAGCTTTCTGGTTTTTCATTATTTGAAAGGTCATAAATGGCAGTAGTAGTTGTATTTTGATTAGGAGCATTACCAATTCTAGCTACATTTAGGTCGTGATTTAAAAGTATTTGAGATTTAATGGCAGCTAAACCAGAATAGCTTGTGCCGTTCAATATTTGAATAACTGCTTCTTCCTTTTTTATTTTATCTATTTTAAAAATATTTTCAAAAAATAATTTTATAATTCCATAATCATTATTTTTAGGAGTTAAAATAAAAGCCCCATCAAGAGTTGAGGTAGCACTTCTTAATAAATTATCTGGAGCATCATTTAAGACCTTATTAAATATTTTATCTTGGTCCATTGATTTTAATATTTCTCCAAAACGGATGGCCTCCCAACTTTCAATATCAGTTTTTATATATTCATTTAATATTTGGAATAATTTAATTACTTTATTGGGATTGGTGAGTGTGGAAAAACTCATTATTTTATTTTTAATGGATTCAATAATTTTAAATTGTCTTTCCGAGCGAGCATAATCAGAGGCTTCAAAACCATTACCTGCGCTAACTATACCGTGGCGGGAACGAGCAAATTCTAAGGCCTCTTTTCCGTCTAAATGTCGATAGCCATTTTCAAAAGATACGGTCATTATTTTGTGGTCTGTAGTAGGGTAATTATAATCAGTGAAAGTATTTTCTATATAAACATTAACTCCTCCCAGGGCATCTACTATTTCTTCAAAACCAAAAAAATCAATAGCTATGCCATAATGAATGGGTATTCCTATGTTTTGAGAAATTATTTTTTTACTATAAGAAATACCAGTTTCGTTTTCCATGTATTCTCCGGCAGTATATAAATAATTTATTTTTTGATATTGATTTTCACCAGTTTTAGTCAAAAAATCTCTAGGGACAGAAACCAAAGAAGTTTCCTCAGTTTCATAATTATAACTCAAGATGATAATAGTATCTGTTAATAAAGCTCCATCATGTCCATAACCACCCATGCCTAGAATTAAAAGATTGGTTTGACCATCGTTTTCGCCTTTTAATGTTTTAGTGTCAGCGGATATTAAATGGGATATTTGATTAATTAAAAAATTTTTCTTTACAGATTGAGCAAAATTAGATTCAGAATTAGCGGCTATATTTGACAACAATAAGATGCAACCCATAAATAATAATAAAAACAAAAAAAGCACATTTTTTATTATGAACTTGGTTCGGTTTTTTCGATAATACTGATCAGACATTTCCAAAGAGGCACCTTTTTCTGATTTGTTAAGTAAATTCATATTTTTGTTTTTGAGTATTTTTTTAGTCAATGTATGTTTATAATAGTATAAAAAAATTGATTTATCAATCTTTTAAGGTTCTACAATATAACCTGTGGTGGATAAGTATGCTTTTATTATTATCTAAGCTATAAAATAGCACTTTCCACCTTTATAATTTTTTATCTAAAATAAAATAAGTATTATTTGTTGAAGAATAAATAAATATAAATTTTAAACTTAGCTTAACTTATTTTAATAATATATTATTTAGTTAATAGCAAAAATGTAGTTATTTTAATTTTGTTTTGATGACACTTTCTTTTCTCTACCTTTTTCTAGAAAAAGGTAGAGCCCCGCCT